>Ga0210050_1000420_pt1 | contig 54705 bp, 45 predicted proteins | sample CryGey132114_all_FD_185463 | JGI IMG/M metagenome (GOLD analysis project Ga0210050, IMG submission 185463) | Groundwater microbial communities from aquifer - Crystal Geyser CG22_combo_CG10-13_8/21/14_all (SPAdes) (version 2) | ecosystem: Environmental > Aquatic > Deep subsurface > Groundwater ... | reverse complement strand
ATATGAAACAAACAAAGACCGCTGTGCTCAATATCAATAATCAACATGAGAAACTGTTGCGCCTAATGGGAACTCGCTATCTCAGGTGTTATTCCTGAAATTAAAAATTATGGGTGCGGAATGTCGGCTACAGAACCATTCAATTGAAGATCTGAATCGTATTGCCAGCATCGCGATGCCCCATTTTCTTAGGCAGGGAGGGTGAGCCATGAACTACTTGTGTAGACACCTATGGATTAAGGGAGGCGTATGGAAATCTTCTGAGCAAATGGCAAATCAAATCATGGAATATATCAGGACGTATAACAACACAAGGGCAAAGCCATTCCAATGGACTTATACGGGAAAGCCGTTAACTATATGAATAAGTGTGTCATTCTATGGGATGATGCACTAGAAGCTGAAGTAATAAAAAAATCGGGCCTGCGCCCTTACTTCTTCAGCTTCAATGCAGCAAATACTTCGTCGGCATGAAATGAGCTTCGAACCAACGGTCCCGAAGCAACCATGCCAAAGCCTTTTTTCTCGGCGAGGTATTTCAGATCATCAAATTCTTCCGGCGACCAGTATTTCATCACCGGATGGTGTTTAGCACTCGGCCGCAAATACTGGCCAATGGTCAGAATATCGACATCGGCTTCACGCAAATCATCCATCACCTGCAGGATTTCATCACGCTCCTCACCAAGGCCAAGCATGACGCCGGATTTGGTGACCACTGACGGATCAAGCTCCTTGGCGCGTTGCAACAATCGCAGACTGGTAAAATAGCGTGCGCCGGGGCGAACCGAGCGGTACAGGCGCGGGACAGTTTCCAGGTTGTGATTAAAGATGTCCGGCCTGGCCTCCATGATCGTGTTAAGACATGAATCAGCCTTACGCTGAAAATCAGGCGTGAGGATTTCGATGGTCACTTCTGGTTGTCGTGCCTTGAGTTGACGGATGACTTCAGCGTAATGTCCGGCACCACCGTCTTTCAGGTCATCCCGATCTACCGACGTGATCACCACATGCTTCAAACCTATCTTAGCCACAGCTTTAGCCAGATTGATCGCCTCGTCTGCATCAACCGGATCGGGCTTGCCTGTTTCGACATCACAAAAGGCGCAAGTGCGCGTACAGACGCGGCCAAGGATCATAAACGTCGCCGAACCCTGCTTCCAGCAACCACCGATATTCGGGCAGGAGGCTTCTTCACACACCGTGTTCAATTTCAGCTCGCGCATCATCTTGACGATGTCTTTATATTCTTTCGACATCGGCGCACGAACCTTCAACCAGGCCGGTTTGCCGGTCATGGACTCGCCCTGTGAGGCAAGCTGGATGGGGATAACTTTGCGGCTCATGCGCGGAGCTCTACTGCTTTTTCGTTCAGCACATCAAGAATCGCATCAGCATTTTGTAGCAAAATCTGATATACCGTTTCAAATCCATCGCCCGCCCCGTAGTAGGGGTCCGGCACATCCGGATTATTGGCAAAACCCGCTTCTGCCTGACGCATCATCAGGATGCGATCAGCCGGAACACCCATTTGCATCAGATCGCGCTGATTATGTCGGTCCATCGCCACAAACCAGTCCCAACGACGGGTGTTTTTTGCCGTGATCTGTTGCGCCCGATGCGCGTGCATATCAATGCCATGTTCACGGGCTTTTGCCTGCGAGCGTGTATCGGCCCTGTTGCCAACATGCCAGTCACCCGTACCAGCCGATTCAAATATAAACTTATCGGCTAATCCGCGCTCACTGGCGCGCTGCGCCACGATATATTCGGCTTGTGGTGAGCGACAAATATTGCCCAGACACACAAAGACAACTTTCTGACGGGATTCAGTCATGTTTTGCCATCCTTTCAGCTTGTGATAATTGCAGGTACAGCGGATAAACCTGTTGCGGTAGCGAATATGTGTCGCATTGCAGAAGTTCACGCTGAACCAGTTGCGACAGCGCCAAATCCCGCTCAAGGGCCAGCGGCATGCGCTCAAACTCCTTATCCAACAGCTTCAGTAACACGCTGTCAGCAGCATGCGACGCGATTCGGGCAGCAACCGGTAACATCAGCTCTGTGGCCAGCATACATGCATCGGCCTGCACAGCCTGACCATTCACATAGTGTCCGACAAAGACTTCGCCAGCCCGTGCATCTTCAACAACCCAGATATCATCGCACTGACTTTGCCCGGCGGTAATAGCCAATGAAGAAACAGGCAGAACGGGCCTGTTCATCGAAGCATTCAGTCCGGCGAGGGTCGAAGCCGCAATACGCAGGCCGGTAAATGAACCCGGGCCCTGACCGACGGCAAAAGCATTCACCGCTTGCCACGTAAGTTCAGCCTGTTGCATTAACTGTGAAAGCAGCGGAAGAATCGTTTGTGAGTGTTGCAGAGTTTCTGTGCTCTGAGCAGAAACAATCTTACCGCTGGCATCGATAATACAGGCCGCTGTTGCACCATATGCAGCGTCCAGCGCGACAAGCGGATATATCACAGGTACTGCTTTAAAATCCGACGTAAATCGTCAGCGAATTCTTCATTCTCCAGTCCCAGCACAAGGTTTGCTGTGAGAAAGCCAAGCGGATTGCCGGCGTCAAAGCGCTGACCTTCGATGATGACACCATACATCGGTTCTTCCTGTGCCAGTAGTGCCATTGCATCGGTTAGCTGAATTTCACCACCCTTACCGCTTGGTGTGGTTTCGAGCAGTTCAAACAAGCGCGGTGTGAAGATGTAACGTCCAATCATTGCCAGATCAGATGGCGCATCTTCGGTCGCTGGCTTTTCAACCATGCCGGTCAAGCGAAGCAAATCACCTTCCTGCTCAGCTTTTACAATACCATATTTATGCACGTCAGACTTGGGCACACGTGCAAGTCCAATAACAGAAGCACCGGTCTTTTCAAAAACAGCTCGCAATTGCGCCATAGCTGATCCATGCGGAGAACAGATCAACTCATCAGCCAGCGAAACACCGAACGGCTCATTACCCACCCAGGGTTCAGCGCAAAGCACCGCATGGCCTAAACCAAGCGGCTGCTTCTGGCGAACATAGGAGACGGTAGTTTTACGCGAAAGCTTGGATATCTTCTCCAGCATCTCATGCTTACCTGCTGCTCGCAGATTAAGCTCCAATTCGGCAGAAATATCGAAATGATCTTCAATGGCGCGTTTTCCACGCCCTGTGATCATGACAATTTTATCCATGCCTGCTTCCAGGGCTTCTTCAACGCCATATTGAATTAGCGGTTTATCGACAATTGTCAGCATCTCTTTTGGTGTTGCTTTGGTTGCAGGTAAAAAGCGCGTTCCCATACCTGCTGCCGGAAAAACAATCTTACGCAGCATTCCCCACTCCTTTTAGCTCAAACATGCCATTGAGCATCCCCGGCAATCAGGCTAAACGGCCGTATGAATGCAATCCCGATAAATACATATTTACACCCAGAAAACAGAATACTGTTACCAAAAAGGCAATCACAGTCCACCATGCCAGGGTGCGACCATGCCAACCATGAGATACACGCACATGTAAATAAGCGCCGTAGACCAGCCAGACAATCAGCGCCCAGGTTTCTTTTGGATCCCATGACCAATAACCACCCCATGCTTCAGCCGCCCAGGCAGCACCAAGAATGGTCGCCAGCGTGAATGCCGGAAAGCCGACGGCTACAGATTTGTAGGCCAGTTGATCCAGTTGATCGAGGGTTGGGAACACACGTAGCAAGGCACTGCTTCCATTAACTTCAAGGCGGGCACGGAACAACCATGCCATACCGGCTCCACAAGCTACGGCAAATGCGCCATAACCGACAAAGTTCAATGGCACGTGGATTTTCATCCAGTAGGATTTCAGCGCAGGTACCAATGGTTTGATTTCACCCTGCCCGACGGAATCCAGCCATACGCCAAAAAACACACCCGCCGCAACAAGCACCATGACAAATGCACCCATCGCTTTAGCATCGTAGCGACGTTCCCATTGCAAGTAGATCACCGTGGTAATGCAGAATAACAAAATAAACACTTCATAGATGTTTGATACCGGTGCATGTCCGATTTCACCGTCCAGTAGCAAATAGGATTCGTACCAACGTAATAACAAGGCGGAACCACCGGCATATACGCCGAGCCAGGCCGTTAATGTCGCCATCTTGCCGATAAACGATTCAGGCGCGAATAAATAAGCGATATAACAAATCGACGAGAACAACAGTAACACATTCATCGTCATGATCACTTTGCCAGCAAATAAATTCGACTGATCCAGATAAGATACAGCTGAAGCTGCTGGCTCGAACACTGTTAATGCCGCCATCAGAGCCACCATCAGCACACCACCATCGAACCAGGGAACCATGACTGCCGCTGCTGTATTGCGTAAAACACCCGGCTTCACCATCGAAGCAACAATCGCCGCGCCTGCTGCCAGCAAGCCACCGGTTCCCAGCCAGATCAGACCCTGCATGCTGACCAGCATGAATAAATAATTGTCTTCGTTGTAGCCGTTACCACCCCAAAGCGCCAGGCCAGTAGCGCCAAGCATCATGCCGATATAAGCCCAGAAGCGAATATAGCTGATACGTCCCTCGTACAGTGCACTCAGGATACCTCTGTTTTGTGTTGCAGTATTCATGAAGCGTCTCCTTTTCCGAAAGTCCGCGTATATTGGTCAAGATTACTTAAAATATCATGAAACTCACGGTCAAAATTGAGAGGGTTCCTGTTACTCATACCTGCCAGTGAAATGCTATAGCCTTTTTCATGCTGTTTAATGACCAGCCAGACTTTCCGGTGTGACACATAAAACATGATGTACAAACCGATCACCAGCAAAGCACTACCGATCCACACCACATTCATGCCCGGATCACTGGCCACCTGGAGGCCTGTATAATATTTCTGATCATAATCGTCGAGCACAGGCAGAAACGGCCAAGGCAAACGGGGAATTGTCTGTACGGCCTGCATGACCCGCACCGCCATGTCTTTGAAGTTGTCCGGTTTTCCATCTGGAAACACTTCATCCAGAGCAGCTTTGAATGCCATTTTACTATCTTCCGGCGATTTCATCTCAGTGGCTGCCAGATGTTTCACAAAAGCCACAAACAGCAGCCACTCTTTTTCGTTGCTGAAGTCCAGACCCAGGGCAAATGGCTGAAACTCCTTCGTGTCCCCGCTAAGTGAAATCTGGAAAAAGCTTCCCCTGTTTTGCTCTTCGAGAACAAACGGATCAATAAAGCTGCGAACTTTTACCGGCTTAACGCCTGAGGCACGGAAAATCATATCCACTGATGCGCCCAGATCCTTAAAGTCCTTCGGTTGGTCGGCTTCCGCCATATTTTCAACGTTGTGTGGACGGAAGTCAGTAATCTCAAGCGTTGCACCTGATTTTTCATCCTTGTATTTGGTGTACACCCTGGCCTGTGCCTCAGCAACATCGGAAGTGCCATCCATACGGAAAAGTTTCAGATGAATATTTGAACCACCATCACCAAAACTGGCCTGATAAATGCGAACACCTTTATAATACAGGGGTTCGTTCACAATAATATCTGATGTCAGTACTTCCTTGCCCTGATCGATAATCGTCAGATTACTACGAAATTCCTTGGGCATACCATTGGGATAGAAATCAATATCAAAACTATTACACTGAACTTCAAACGGCATTTTCATGTATTCCGTGCTGGTACCTTTCAAATAGGAAATCTCACTTTCCTTACTACCTTCCGGCACCGCCATATCGCCCCGGAAACCATACTGCACACCAAGCCATCCACCGATCAGAATAATCAGAATCGCCGCATGCACCAGAATATATGCCAGTTTATTATAACGCCCCTTGTCGGCGCGCACATAGTGGGTATCAGCATAGCTGTCTTCACGGAATGACCATCCGTTTAATTGCCATTTGACGTGCTCGATGAATGCAGTTGAGTCAAGCTGGTCCGCCTGCCAGTGCTGGATATGCTTCATATGCTTCATCGCACTTTCAGACAATGTCACCTTGCGGCTGCGCATATCTTTCAGAATACGTGGAATCTGACGCCACAAACATACGCCGAGCGAAGCCATCAGCAGTCCCAGCAGAGAGAGGAACCACCACGTATGATACATATCAAATAGCCCCAGTGAGCGGAACACCCAGTACCAGATAGGCCCGAATTGTTGCAGGTAATCCGCCTGGCTTTGATTCTGTAGCAATACGGTGCCGATCACTGAAGCCAATGCCAGCACAGTAAGAATAACAATCGCCAGCGTCATGGAGCCGAGGCGTAATAAGAAAGTTTTGAAGTGATCTTTAAATGTATGCATAGGGCGGCATCATAACTATCAACTCAGAAGGCGTCATGCATCAATAGCAAGCAGAAGGCTGTCAGGGAGGGGGAATCGTTGCACTGGAAAGCGAGATTGAGTCAGTTTTTTGTTTGTTTGAGATAAATGCTTGTTGCATCTAACGAGTGTGAGCGGAAAAACAACCAATATCCGCTTTTCTTCAGTGGGCTCTTCTGTTTACGCCCCCCAGTTAGACATCAGCCTCTTAGCTGTACAGCGCCGTGTCTTGTCCAGCGCAGCAGTGTCGATGCTTTAGCACTGCCCATCTCACTTCTTTGAGTATAGCGAACTGCACCTGAAATCCATCGATGCTGACGAAAACGCTGACGGGCAGAAGGCTCGAATGTCGGTTTTCCTTTTCTATTCAAACTGCTTGAAAGGAAGAGACCGCCGCATTGCCTGACCAGTATCGTTGTCAGCTCAAAGCTTTCAACGCGAACGGCTAAGCAACCCTTTTGATAGCACGCAGGGTCCAGCCCGGTAACGCCCGCTGGTTTGGCAGGAAAGACCAATGTCACCGGCCCGGGCCAGTTTGACTTACATAAAGCTCGCAGGCTTGCAGGAATATAGCGGGCCAGCTGCAAGGCCGTTGCCGTATCCCGGGCAATCAGCACGAATGGTCCGCGTCGTTGCTTGAAGCGCTGAAGCTTCTTTACCGCTTTAGCATGGAACGGATTGCAGGCAATGCCAGGTATCGTGGATGTTGCACTGGCCAGCAACCGGCCATGCTTCAGCTTATCTGAATATCGAAGCCAGCGAAGCCGTCCGGGAGGTTTTCCGAGAAAAGGAACCGTTGCGAGGGGAAGGGGGATTGAGTCAGTTTTTCCGTTCATATGAGGCGAATGCAGCTTGCATTTAACGAGAATGAACGGAGAAAATAGCCGATATCCGCTTTTCCGCAGCAGGTTCTTCTATTCTCGGACAGACGCCTGGCGTAGCGAATCACAATATCGCATCAGCCTGCCAGAATAGCATCACGCTGCGCTTCCCGGTCTGCTCTCAGCATATCAGAAAGGCGCAAATCATTCTGTGCCAGCATTTGCACCGCCAGCAAGCCAGCATTTTTCCCGCCGTTAATTGCAACCGTAGCCACGGGCAAACCGGGAGGCATCATTACAGTGGAGAATAGTGCATCCTGTCCATTCATCGGACCTGACGCGACGGGCAAACCAATCACCGGTTTTACCGTTTTAGAACAAACCACGCCCGCCAGATGTGCTGCCATACCGGCCGCACAAATAAACACCTGACAGCCGGCAGCCTCGGCATCATTCACTGCCTGAACTGTCGCTTCCGGTGTTCGGTGTGCAGAACGGACCAGGGTTTTAAAGGGAACGCCAAACAATTCCAATACATCTTCAGCTTTTTCAATGATCGGTTTATCCGTAGCGCTACCCATCAAAATCAATACTTTAATTGTTTCCATATTCAACTTCCTTCATTTTTACTGATGTTACTTGTTTTTCTCAGCCAGAATGATTTTAGCTCGCTTACAATCTTCAGCAATCTGCCCTGCCAGCTCGGCGTGATTGGAAAACGTACGGTCTTCACGCAAGCGGGCGACAAATGTAACCCGTAACTCCTGATCATAAAAGTTCCGCTCAACATCAAACACATGCGTTTCCAGCAACAAGGTCCGGCCGTTAAACGTCGGTCTGAAACCAAGATAGGCCGCACCGCCCCATTGCTCGCCTGAATCAACACTTTCCACCTGCACCGCGTAAATACCGACAGGCGGATGCGATAAATCTGCCACATCCATATTCACTGTCGGAAAATTCATGGTGCGGCCGCGTTCATCGCCATGCTGAACCTTGCCGGTTATAGCATAATCACGCCCCAGCAGATGCGCCGCCAATGTAAAATCAGCCGCTTCAACCACTGAACGAATTCGCGATGACGAAACTACAGCGTCGGCCATTTCAAAGGCTGCCGCTTCAGTGACAGTGAATCCGGCTGTTTCACCATAACGCCGCAAGTCATCGATATGCCCCATTCGATCCCGCCCGAAAGCAAAGTCATAACCGACATGAAAGTGTCGAAAACTGAAAGCTTCATATAATTTGCGAGAAAACTCTTCAGCCGTCCATTGCGCTAAATGCTTTGTGAACGGCAATAAAAGCACCGCATCCAAAGCCATTTCTTCAAGATAAGCCAGACGCTCATGCAAATGACATAATCGCCGTGGCGCTTCTTGTGGAAAAAGAACAGCGCGCGGATGCGGTTCAAAAGTCACGGCAATTGCCGGACCTTTGACAGCTTCTGCATGGCCTCTGAGTTCAGCCAGTATTTGCTGATGTCCCATATGCACACCGTCAAAGTTTCCCACCGTCATAGCGCCATGCTGCACCGATGCATCTTCCGATGCTTCTTGCCAACTCGAAAATATTTTCATGCGCGCAACCTACACACCTGGAGAAGTTCTGAGAAATTCAATAGCACGCTGATGCCTTTTCCCCAGCCACAGCTGCGACACGACAGCGCCGCATAAAGCCAGAAACATATCCCACTGTGTATCCCAGACATCGCCCTGCGTGCCCAGAAAAGCATCCGCCTTTTCGCCCGTTGCGACGGAGACCCACCATTCAATCAGCTCATAACTGGCACTGATAGCCAGACAAATACACAGCACGATAAAAAAGAGCCACGCATGACCGCGAACAACAGCTTTTCGAATCAGGATTTCTCTTGCAATCATCGCAGGCACGAACCCCTGCGCAAAGTGACCGACGCGGTCATAATAATTCCGGGACCAGCCGAACATATCTTTCATCTGATTAAACAGCGGCATTTCGGCGTAGGTATAATGTCCACCGATCATCAGAATGATCATATGCAGCAGAATTAACGCATACAGCAATCGGGTCAGCGGAAAGTTTCGATATGTTGCCAGCAGAACCAGCATTCCGATCAGGGCCGGGGCGACTTCCAGAAGCCAGATGAAATAACTAACCGGTTGCCAGACAGACCATAACAAGGCTGAGACAAATACAACAAGCCAGCAAGCCGGAAAAAATTTATCAGCCACTTCAACCCCGCTGAACCAAACCCTGACAGCCGAAGGCCCGCAACAGGCACAGCATCGGACCACCGGAATTTATTTTACCCTGCTCCAACCATTGCATGGCTTCCTGACGGCTCAGCCAGAACGGTCGAATATCCTCATGTTCGGATGCTTCGCCACCACCTTTAGCCACTGGTTGATCCCGGTCAACATAGCCCAAAAACAGATCAATCCACTCCGACGAACCACCCGGCGTAGAATAATAGCCGCCGAGCGATTGCAATCGTTCAGGCAAATAGCCGGATTCTTCAACAGCTTCGCGTCTGGCGGCCTGCTCGATATCTTCACCTGCATCAACCATGCCCGCCACCACTTCAATCAGCCAGGCTTTATCCCCGGCGACTGCAGGGCCAATGCGGAATTGCTCGATGAGCAGTACCTCATCATGTTGTTCATCGTAGAGTAAAATCGCGACTGCATTGCCGCGCTCAAGATGTTCACGCACGATTTCAAGCGTACCGCCCTCAAAGGTCTGATGCTCTAAGCGATAAGCATCAATACGAAAGAAGCCTTTGTGCTTCTGAGTTTTTTCCAGCATGCGATATTTCATGCTACAAAGGTTAACCATAGCAAACTGGTTGAGCACGCGATTTATCAATACCGCCGTAAACTACTGCTTCACGAACCCATTTTTTTTCTGCTACACTGTCGGCATGAAGATTCTGGTTGTAGAAGACGAAGAGCGAGTCGCTCATTTTATTCAAAAGGGGCTAAAAGAAGAAGGCCACGCTATCGATGTATCATTTGATGGCGAAGACGGTGGTTTTCTGGCTGAAGTCAACGATTACGATTTAATCATTCTGGATGTGATGCTACCCAAGAAAAATGGCATTTCTGTTTGTCGTGAAATCCGTGACCGTGGTGTCATCACGCCGGTTCTTATGCTGACAGCCCGCGACAGTGTGGAAGATCGTGTGCGTGGATTGGATGCCGGTGCTGATGATTATCTGATCAAGCCCTTTGCATTTGAAGAATTACTGGCCCGTGTGCGTGCATTGTTGCGCCGTCGTTCGGAAAGCAAAACCCCCACGCTCACCATGGCTAATCTTGAACTTGACCCGATCAGCCGCAAAGTCACACGTGCCGGCAAAACCATTCGCCTGACCACCAAAGAATATGCCCTGCTGGAATATCTGCTACGCAACCCGAACAAAGTATTATCCCGCACGCTTATTGGCGAACATGTCTGGGATATGAATTTCGACCCCGAAAGCAATGTCATCGATGTATATGTCAGCCATTTACGCTCTAAAATTGATAAAGGTCACGCTCTTCAGCTTATGCACACCATACGCGGACAGGGTTACATGCTCACCGAAGAAGACGTTGGCAATTGATCACCGGCAAGCCTGTTGGTGAATCCGTCATTCTGAGGCAGGGATAACGGATCACGTTTTGCCGAAGAACTCCTTAAAAACTCTTGGTCGCCGCTTGCTGCACACCTTTCGTGGCAAGCTTGCGCTGCTGTATATCACTGTTGAACTGAGCATTTTAACCATTGCGGCACTGCTGATTTATTTTTTCCTGTCGCAGCAGGTTTACAACAACCTTGATGATTACCTCAGCCAGAACGGCAACATTCTATCCGACCAGCTCGAAGCTTCACACAGTCGCTTCTGGCCCCTGCATTTACACAAATTCACGCGCAATTTTCCCGGCAGTGTGCAACTGATTGCCGCCAATGGCATGGTTCTTTTTACGTCCGGTGAAAATCTGATCGGTAAAGGCGGCAACCAGGTCAGTTTTGCGTTGAGTCAGGCTTTCCGTGGGCAGGAAGAAACTTTTATTTCAACCCGCTCACTACTCAATTCCGGCAACTTGCGTGTTTTCTCGAAACCTATTCATCAGAATGATCGACTGGTCGCCGTGCTTCTGATTTCTCAAAGCACCCACGAAATTCAGACTTTTTTCCAGTCCCTGTATCTGCTTGGCGGCATTCTTGGGCTGATTTCCATTATTATCAGTGCCTGGGCCGGTTATGTCATGGCCAAACGCGCACTTCGCCCGATTAATGAAATCAACGAAGTTACACGCGTCGTAGCTTCCGGTGACCTGTCACGCAGACTGAAATCAAGAACTGATGAAACCGAAATTCGTGAATTGGTACACAACCTGAATCGCATGTTCAGTGCCCTTGAAGCCAGCTTTATCGCCCAGAAGCGATTTACTGCTGATGCCTCGCATGAATTAAGGATTCCTCTGACAATACTTAAAGGTGATATGGAGGTTGCTCTCCGTCATCCGAGAAATGCTGATGAATACAAATCCATCCTGAGTCAAAGCCTGTCCAACATTGAACGCATGGAGCGAATCGTTAACGACCTGCTTACGCTCGCCCGTGCTGATGCTGGCACATTGGAATTTGTTCAGGAGCCCATTGATTTGTCCCTGTTACTTCAGGAAGTCGGTCAAAATCATCTGATGTTATTTGCCAACCACCATCTGATGCTGGAGATGGATATTACCGATGACATTGAAATTATGGGTGACTACGGCCACATCGAGCGCGTTTTCTTCAACCTTCTGAACAATGCCTATAAGCACGCGCCAGAGCATTCCACGATTTATCTGTCGGCCAGATGTGACGGCGATGTTGTGCATATTGATGTCCGTGATGATGGGCCAGGCATCGATGAAGCGCATCAGGCGCTATTGTTTGATCGATTTTACCGGGCTGATGATTCCAGAGTTCGCATTGATGGTGAAGGTGCGGGCCTGGGCCTAGCCATTTGCAAACGCATAGTTGAAGGTCATGCCGGAACTATCCGGGTGAAAAGCATTCCGGGGCAGGGCGCAACATTTAGTGTCACCCTGCCCCTGAGCTCTCAAAACCCCGAACATTCTCAGCGTCTGTATCATATGCTGAAGAATGTATGAGGCTTTTTTAGTTCATGCTTATTCGGCGTGAATTTTCCAGATATGGAACTTACCAACGGAAGATTTGATCTGTCTTTCAGCCTTTTGTTCTTTGCTGATGCTGCGGTCAGAGTGAAAGTATACGAAGCCTTTGCTATCCATCGACGGTGCTCCATCGCGAGCTTCATCGAATGTCACCTGCGCTAAACCCATACCCTGACTGGAAATTTTCCAGATATCCCACTGACTCTTATTGCCGCTGCGCAAATCGGCTTCAGCCCGGTTTGATGCAAACACGATAGACTGACCATCTGTACTCCATGCAGGCTGCACATCCACGCTGCGCGCATCGGTCAATTGTGCCAGACCGGAACCATCTACATTCATCAGGAATAAATGCAGGCTCCGCCCCACCGGCATGGAGAAGACAATCTGCTTTTCATCCGGAGAGACCGCCGGATTGATGCCGCTACTGAGGCGTTCCTCGCTGCCATCTGCATGAATGCGCACCAGATAAGTGTTGTAGCCCGGTACGTGCCAATTTTCAAATTCATCCACATGCTGCTGACGAGCCACAGCTTTTGAAACTACCGCTTCAGCGACAAGCCGTACTCCGATAGCGGTTCCATCGCTAAGCAACGTCACATCCATCAGCGGGCCACTGAGCTCGTGGCTGCGATGCATCAAACCTTCTCCATTCGCAGGTTTATTCCATAGCCCCAGCGAGCCAGCGCGATTGGATAAAAATGCCACGTCTTTGTCGAACCAGTGGAACGAGGTGAGCGCCTCGGCATCTTCAGTGACCACATTCAGCGGATCACCATTTTCTGTTGCCCGGCGAGACAACCATGCCGATCTTTTTTGCTCGACCATCACCAGCAAATCCACACCATCTTTGGAAACTTTTGGATACATCTCTGAAGAATCCGGCTCCAGCGTCACCAGTTGTGCGGAATCCGTCAGTACTTCCTTATGCTGTTTCGAAAAGCCTTCCGGTGCCTTGACCCAGTCAAACAGCTCAGCTTGCGCTGGCAGGGCAATACAAAAAGCACCCGCAAGTACTGCAAAAATCGATATATACTTCATATTCATAGAATAAACTCTCACTTTATTAAATTTCGACTTGCCACAAATTCCAGTCGCTGCTGGTACTCTTCTGCGGCTTCTTAACATCACGATTGGAATGAAACACGATGGTATGCGCATTTTTCCATGTCGGGCCACCATCGCTGGCTGAACGGGTGTTGGTAATGCGTTTGACTTCGCCATTGTTAACATTCATCACATACACTGAAGTGCGACGCACATCACCGCCCGAATCCCGGTTTGAAATAAAGGCGATATGTTGTCCGTCCGGACTGAAGGCCGGCTCATATTCGCCGAAATCGGTATTCGTCAACTGCACCAGATCAGTACCATCCATGTTCTGCATCCACAGATCATAATTGCCGCCCACGTCACGCACAAAAACGACGCGTTTGCCATCCGGAGAAATCGCACCACCGAAAGCATTCGGTAACATCGTTAATTCGCTATTGCTGCGATTGAAGACAAACAGCGCCGGAGCATCAAATCTGTTTTTCCGACCGGATTTATTTTCAACATAAGAATTTTTATAGCGGTTGAAATTGGAATCGTACATCCGCCATGACTGACCCAGCGTTTCAAAGTGCGTTGGTTTGGCGAATTCATTTAAGATTTCATTATGTCTGACGCTTTCATAAGTCGCATCAAAGCACCATACACTGCCATCGCCTGAGCTATTCAGATGTGCCGGCACCAGACCGCCGCGAAACACCGCCATATTGGCAATTGCCACGTGCGCATCGCCATGCCCCTTCCAGTACCAGCCGGAAATCGAACCGAAGCGATTGCTGACATAACCAATGCCGCCATCCTGAACGGCCACGCCATAACGGATAACCTCATTCAATGCGGTTGGATCCATGCGTTTTCCTTCCAGATCGGGTTGATCTACCGGCACACGTACAACGCTGAAGCCATTTTTCCCTTTTTCATTGTAAACGAGGAATGAATCAGCCACCGATGGATATACCAGATCTCGTTTAGAGTCCTGCAAATAAACCGAAACCGGATACAATGCTGTCTCTTCGCTTTCTGTCGCATGGACAATGAATGGTTCGGCCAGCGCTGCAATAATAATTCCCGCCAAAGCGAGCATTCTTAACTTTGTCATACCTTTCATGCTAAACCTCCTGTGTAGTTGCACGCAGCAAACTAGGAATGGCAGAAAACTAAGCGTGTAACCTGAATCACACATGAATTCATTGTACTGTGGTGTTTAACGCGGATTAGCGTTTGATAGAAAAAACGGCTTTCCCATGTTCGCCATAGAAAAGCCGCTTACATTTGAATACAGCTTACTTGGAAAAAGGTGAAATGCGTTGCAGGATCGGATGCCCAAGCAAGCGATGGACAACAACCATGCCAACATGGCCGATCAGATACAACCAAACCAGACCGCCCATCAGTTCATGGAATTCTTTAGCCTCATCAATGATACCAACCATTCTTCCGCTTTCTTCCATGCCATAAAGCATCATCGCCCCGGTTGTTCCGAGCACCAGCACCAGCACCAACAACAGGCCCAGGCCATGAATCGCGCCCGGTAAAGCCTGTTTATCATCCAGTGATGGTACTTTACCCTTGAACCAAGCCGGAATGGCCTGAATATCACGCAGCATTTGACAGCGCCCGGCTGAAGTCAGGTATGGAAACAGACGTTTCCATCCACCCTCATCGGCACAGCGAAGACTCCAGAGCATATGCAGCACCACAATTGATAGCAGCGTCATGCCCACCCATTCATGCATTTCAAAAAAGAAAATCTGCTCATCGGTACGAATGCGTCCCGGCTTTGGCCGCTTCATCAATTCCTCACTGAGCAATTGCAACGGTACAAGCAGTGCCAGTCCTACATGAAACCAGCGAGTCAGTTTGTCGTAATACATATCAGCCAGCCTTCTTTCCTGCCAGATTATTCATACGCAAGCGAAGCGCATTCAGCTTAATGAAGCCTTCGGCATCTTTCTGATTGTATGCACCTTCATCATCTTCAAAGGTACACAGGCGCTCATCAAACAGTGAGTTGTCCGACTTGCGACCTGCAACAATCACATTGCCCTTATACAGTTTAACGCGAACAGTACCGTTCACTGTTGCCTGAGATGCATTAATAGCGCTTTGCATCATGCGCATTTCCGGTGCAAACCAGTAACCGTTATAAATCAGTTTCGCATATCGTGGCATCAGCTCATCTTTCAGATGTGCGGCTTCACGGTCCACTGTGATCGATTCAATCGCACGGTGTGCTTTGAGCATAATTGTGCCGCCAGGCGTCTCGTAACAGCCACGTGACTTCATGCCCACATAGCGGTTTTCAACAATATCTGTACGTCCGATACCATGCTTTGATCCGAGTCGGTTCAGCTCCAGCAATACGTTAGCCGGTGTCATCGTAACGCCGTTAACCGCTGTAATATCACCACCCTGATAGCTCAGCTCAACATACTCTGCTTCATCCGGCGCATCACCCGGTGATACTGTCCAGCGCCACATGGACTCTGGCGGCTCATTCCACGGATCTTCAAGGTCATAACCTTCATAGGAAATATGCAGCAGGTTCGCATCCATCGAATAAGGCGATTTCGTGCCTTCGCGTTTGCGTTCAATTTCAATGCCGTGCTTCTGAGCAAAATCCAGCATCTGCTGGCGGGAATTCAAATCCCACACGCGCCACGGTGCGATCACTTTCACATCCGGTTTCAGTGCATAAAAACCAAGCTCGAAACGCACCTGATCGTTGCCCTTGCCGGTGGCTCCATGCGATACCGCATCCGCCCCCTCGATATTGGCAATTTCGATCATGCGCTTGGCAATCAGTGGGCGGGCAATTGATGTTCCAAGTAAATATTCGCCTTCATAAATTGCATTAGCGCGAAACATGGGGAATACATAGTCGCGAGCGAATTCTTCGGTTAAATCTTCGATATAAATGGCCGATGCACCGCCCGCCTTAGCTTTGACCCGCGCCGGTTCAACCTCTTCACCCAAGCCGATATCTGCGGTAAAGGTTACCACTTCACACTGGTAGGTATCCTGCAACCATTTAAGAATGATCGATGTATCAAGGCCACCCGAATATGCCAGCACCACCTTGTTTACTGCTTGCTTTGTCATCACGCTCACCCGCACTTTGAAATTTCGCCGAACTCTACTCCTGAGCCCTCACAGAACAACAGGAGAACAACGCCTGCTTCAGGCAAACTCAGGCAGAAGGGACGACTCAAACACCGGCCCATCAACACAAACGCGGCGATATTTCTCTTCGCCGCCTTCAATGGTTTTTACCACGCATCCGGCACAGCCGCCAATTCCGCAGGCCATATGTTCTTCCAGACTCAGATAAGCAGGAATACCAAACTCGCGTCCAACCCGTGCCACGGCATGCAACATCGGATGTGGACCGCAGGAGAGCAGCACACAACGCGCACGTTCATCATCACTTAGTGCCGCCAGATAGTTGCGTGCCAGATCAGGAACATGCCCTTCGAAGCAACCGTAAAGTCCCGCATTGGAGGCAAGGCGAGAGGCAATGCCGCGATCTTCCAGTGATGCGATACCAAGAATGGCATTGCCGCCGACGCCCGGAAGGATGGCTGTGGAAGGTTTCAGAGCAAACGGGAACTCAACTTCGGAACCGGCAAAGACCACCATCGGAGCTTTACCGCGCAGCGCCATGGCGCAGAAGATCATGGGCGGAACACCAACGCCGCCACCAATCAGAACATACCGTTTACTGGTATCGGAAAGATCGAACGGACGCCCAATAGGCCCGAGCATCGGCATCGTTTCACCGACCTTACGCTCGCGCAGCAAACGCGTGCCTTCACCGATGGCCTTAACCAGCAGATCAACTGTGCCCTTTTCCGGGTCGGTCAGCATGATCGAAATCGGGCGGCGCATGGGCCGCTCACCGGAAACCCGCAAATGCACAAACTGACCGGGCCTGGCTGCTGCCGCTGTTTTCGGCGCACGTACGCGCATGACGAACTGGTCACCGGGATGTTTCACATTGGCAAGAATCTCGGCGTTCTCTTCAAATATAGTGTTACGCATAAAAAAATATTTACCTGTGTGAACTAAACATCATAAGTTGAAGTTGGCTCGAACATAGCAGGCTGAATGGCTTGTGAATGATTAGAGTATGTCGGCCAATTCGGTTGATAATCTTCAGCCTGATTACCCCAGGTTACCCAATTATCTCTCCCTCCGCGACCAAACAACTCTATAAATGGCCCTGGGCTACAAGCTTCGATAATTGCGTATTGCTCATCCGGTTTGCGAGAATGCTCGCGCTTACGAGATCGAATAATATTTACTTGGCTTCGCCCCGGCTGAAGAGTGCGCATACTACCACGAATGCCAAACAAAATAATTTCCGTGACATTTCGAAAGTAAAAACCAACGCCACGCCCATCTGGTTCACCATCTTTACGAATCTTTTCCCAAATAATATTAGTTTTATATGTAAAACCCCACGCTTCCATTACCGCTAAGCCCTCTGCCATTAAAGCATTTGGCACCCATAAATACAGATGAGCATTGTCTTCCGCCGCCAAATGTACAGGAATGTCCTTAATATCTTGCAAGTGTAAAGTCGGATAACGGGAAAGACGTTTATGTTCTGGTGCCATTTTACCAGTCCGATTCTGAAACTGCCATGGAGGATCGGCGAGAATTGTTTTGAACTGGTGATTTCCTATGAATTGTTGAAAATCTTCTGCCGCAGTTATTTTCTCAGTCATTTCAACAATCCTCAATATATAATTTGTCTTTTATTCCCAACACAAGAATAGGACATCCACCACCGCTACCACCTTCCACTCGTGGTATTAATTTCGCCATATGAGTTGTTGATGCACCGTAGGAGGAGCCTCGGCCAAGAGATTTAAAAATATCCTGCAATTCATCACAACGTGTAATAATAATACCAACGCTTACCGCACGAAGATCGAAGAGAAGACGGAAATTGTTTAGGTCACGGTCAAAGAACGGATCTTTATTGTTCCATTCAATTTCCAATGCAACACGATTTTTAAAACAGTCAATTTTATGTGTAGGGGTAATCATTTCACTTTCATCTACCACTACCTTTGTTGAAAAGTCTTTTTCCACCCATCCTTTAGTATAAAGATAGCTATCAATCCAAGCAGAGACTTTAGATTTCCTGCCACCGCCAACTGTAATCCAACTTTTCATCAACCGAAAATCAGCCAGCATTTCAATTAAGTCTTCCCACTCATTAGGAAAATCATTTTTTAAAATAGCACATGCATGTTTCCATTCACGAACTTCATAATGTTCAATGATAAAACTTGGTAATAGTTCCGTTCCCATTCGCCGAACCTATCAACTTAAACAGAAACATCATTAGCAAATCGTACCGTTCTCAAACACGACCCTCCCCGCCTTAATGGTATGCGTCACCTCACCGGTCATCTGCTTACCATGCCATGGCGTGTTCTTACCTTTGGAGACCATTTTCTCACGATCCACTGTCCATGTTGCATTCTCGTCGAAAATACAGACATCGGCTTCAGCACCGATGCTTAGTGTTCCGGAGTTTAAGCCAAGAAGTTTCGCCGGATTGCAACTCATTTTGGCGATCAGGTCGCTCATGCTCAGGACACCACCGCGAACAAGGTCGAGCGATACCGGCAGCATGGTTTCAAGCCCGACAATACCGAAGGCGGCGCAAGAAAGGCCACAGCGTTTGTCATCTTCATGATGCGGCGCATGATCGGTAGCGATCACTTCGATGGTGCCATCGCGAAGACCTTCAATCACCGCCAGCCGATCCGCTTCAGTGCGCAGTGGTGGGCTCATTTTGGCATCGACGTTAAAACCGAGCACCTCCTCTTCGGTCAGCGCAAAATGATGCGGGGCCGCTTCGGTGGTCACTTTTAAACCTTCGGCCTTGGCCTCACGCACCATCTGCACACCGCGCTGAGAGGAAATATGCGCCACGTGATAACGGGCTTTGGCACGGCGAGCCAGCATAATATCGCGGGAAATCATGGAGTCTTCACCCTCAACCGGCATACCTTTCACGCCCAGTTGGGTGGATATCCAGCCTTCGTTGATGCAGCCGCCTTTGGTCAGCTCCTTCTCTTCAGCATGCTGAATCACCATGTAGCCGAAGGTGGCGGAATATTCGAGCGCCTTGCGCATCACACCGGCATGCCAGATTGGTGCACCATCATCGGAGAAGGCAACACAACCGGCGCGGGTCAGCTCGCGCATTTCGGTGAGCTCCCTGCCATCGAGGTTTTTAGTGACTGCCCCGATCGGGTGAACATTGCAGAGGCCAACCTGACGGGCGCGATTGATGACCTGAAGGGCAATACCGGCGTGGTCGATATGCGGGCCGGTGTTGGGCATGCAGCACATGCTGGTAACACCACCGGCAACAGCCGCACGGGAGCCGGATTCAATATCCTCTTTCCACTCCTGCCCCGGTTCGCGCAGATGCACATGCATATCAATCAGTCCGGGGCAGACGATTTTTCCGCTTGCATCGATCGTTTGATCAGCAATGCCATTGTACCCGCCAATGGCTACCACCTTGCCGTCTTCAATCCACAGATCGGCCTGTTTGTCGATACCATTGGCAGGGTCGATGATATGTCCGTTTTTTATTAGCAATCTTTTGCTCATAACAATGACCCCTGCGCCTGCTTCACTTCATCAGATGACTTTTTCTTACTGACCGGTTTCTCTTCCGGGTGACCACCGCAAAGTGTCGCCAGAACCGCCATACGAACCGCTACGCCATGTTCTACCTGATTGAGGATATGGCTTTTCAATGAATCGGCGACATCGCTGGAGATTTCCACGCCACGATTCATCGGGCCCGGATGCATCACGATACAATCCTCACCGGCGGCCTTTAAACGTTTGGCATTCAATCCATAAGCTTCATGATATTCACGAATCGATGGAAAAGCGCAGGCGTCGGTTAAGCGCTCCGTTTGAATTCTGAGCATGTAGACAACATCCGAGCCGGGCAAAGCCTCATCGAAATTGTGGTAGACCTCACAGCCATAACGCTCTACTTCTGAGGGTAATAGCGTTTTCGGAGCCACGACCCGCATATGATAGCCGAGTTTTTTCGCCGCCAGCAGATGCGAGCGAGCCACGCGTGAATGCGAAATATCACCAACAATGGTCATGGTTTTACCTTCCGGTGAACCCCATGCCTGCTTCAGGGTCAACAGGTCGGTCAGGATTTGAGTCGGATGTTCATGTGCGCCGTCTCCGGCATTGACGATAGCCGTATGTTCAAGGTGCTCGGCCAGAAATTCGCATGTGCCTGCCAGCGAATGGCGAATCACCAGCACATGCGGTTGCATTGCAGCCAGTGTCTGCCCTGTATCAAGCAGCGACTCGCCTTTGGAGGTGGCGCTGGTCGAAGCTGAAATGTTGATCACATCAGCCGAAAGGCGCTTACCAGCCAGCTCGAAGCTGGTGCGTGTACGCGTTGAGTTCTCAAAAAACAGGTTGATGATTGTTTTGCCTCTGAGCGTGGGCGCTTTTTTAATTGGCCTGCGATTGATGTCGATAAAGGAGTCGCCAAGGTTCACCAGATGTTCAATTTGTTCTTTGCTCAGATCGGCAATGCCGAACAGATGTTTTAACGCTTCCATTATTTCACCTGCCTTCGTTCAATATACCACCCGTCCGGGTCTGTCATGAGTTTAACCGACTGATCATCACCAGCGTGATGCAGCAGACCGACAATGTCCGCCGCAATGGGTAATTGATGGCCGCCACGATCAACCAGTACAACCAGCTTCACACTGGCCGGACGCCCATAATCGAAAATCTCTCCCAGCGCCGCCCGGATCGTTCGACCCGTGTAAAGCACATCATCAACCAGATAAATTTGTTTATCCGTCAAATCAAACGGCAGTTCGCTACAGCGTACTTCAGGGTTGGGGCCGATGGTATCGAGATCATCGCGATAAAAGCTGATATCAAGATTGCCGCGATGAATCACCGCAGCTGTTTTTTGCAGTCGATGTTGCAGTGCATCAGCGACTTCAGCACCACCGCGCTGAATGCCAACGATATACACTTCATCAGCAGCAATTTTTTCGGCCATTACATCAAGGGCCTGATTAACCGCCCGACTATCAAAAATGATTTCAGACATCCTGTTTCACCTCTTGAGCTGCGGATGGGCGGCAATAAAATCTTCCAGAATCACGGCCGCAGCAGTTTGATCCAGCTTTTCTTTTACTTTTTTCTCCGACAAACCCTGAGCAAACAGACGTTCTTTGGCCGTCCAGGTGGAAAGCCGCTCATCCTGAAAGGCGATGGGCATATCCGTAACTTTCGCCAACCGGGCAACTGCTGCCCGTGCATCATCCGCCTGAGCACCCTGTGTGCCATCCATATTTTTCGGCAAGCCAGCCACAATACCACGGGAACCATATTCGCGAATGATTTTCATCAACTGCTGTGGCCAGCCCGTGTCCTTACGATGCAGGCAAGCCACACCGCGACAAGTCAGGGCCAGGCGGTCGCATACGGCTACACCAATACGTTTGGTGCCGATATCCAGGGCAATAAGAGGAAGTTGAAAGGATTCAGGAAAAGCAGTGCTGTCGGGCTGAACACCCACAGAATCAGTAGTTGAGCAAGATGCGGCTTTCATTAAAGCCGAGACTCTGCAACGATTCCTTGCAGGCGTCTACCATTGCACTCATACCAGCCAGACACACCACCGCATTGCTGCCATCCGGCGCATCATTTTCAAGCGCATGCTGAACATAACCGATGGGGCCACTCCAGCCTTCATGACCCGTTGCCAGTGATACGCTGACATCAATATGATGTTCGCCCAGGCCCGCCATTTCGTCGGTCAGCAAAAGATGCATGGACGTAAGAAATCCAGCATAAATTTTTATGCTACCAAATTTTTCCCGATGATCTATCAGCCAGCGCCAGACACTGCGTAACGGTGCAATACCGGTGCCAACCCCCATCAGGATCACATCTGAACCCTCGAATGCGGACAAATCAAAACCTTTGCCCATCGGCCCTTCAACTTCCAGAGATGAGCCTATGCGCAAATCCTTAAGATGATCGGTCAGCGGACTGCCACACTTGACAACAAACTCATAACCTCTGGAATCCGTGGGTGCCGAGGCCATGGCAAAGTAGGCCGGTGCAGCTTCAGGCTTTCCCGGTATGCCGATGCGCACAAACTGACCCGGAATAAATGGCCGTAACAATGCTCCCGCCAGTGGTTCCAGCATGATACGAACAATTGGAACGTCGCACTCAGGCGCTGTCAGCATCGCATTTTCTGTTAAGTGCATTCGATAAGTCGGTACGTTTTGCAAAATCAATTCCCTCACCCTGATAGCCTTTATAACCTACAGTAACCCTGACCCGTATCGCTTCAAGCGGCTCAAACAGGTCGCCAAATTCTCCGCTTGCGCGCAGAGTTGACCCTATTAAAAAATTCAGCCCATCACGCCACGGAGTACGCATCATGCAAGAAAGCACACCATCCGACAACCGCCACCTGGAACTACGTATCCCAGGTGAGTTGATCGATTCCGATTCATTTGAGGCATTTGCAGAAAATCTGCACGCCATGGGAACGTCCGAGGAAACCGACGTCGATGCTGACAGCATCACGCGCATCGCATGGTTCCCACTGGCAGATGATCTGCAACAGCAGCGGGCAAGTATTGTTTCCGGTGCACTTCTGCTCGGCATTAAAGCGGAGCATATCCTGCTGACCATGCTCGATGATGACTGGGCCACAGCCTGGCAGAAGCACTGGACAGGCCTGCCGGTTGGTCAGCGTCTGTGGGTCAGGCCTTCATTCTGCGACAAGCCGAGCGACGACAGAATAGACATCGTACTTGATCCCGGTCAGGCATTCGGCACCGGCACCCATGCCACCACCCGCCTGTGCCTGGAATCCATTGAAAACTATTGCACCCGACAAACACCGCAAAGTGTGCTGGACATGGGTTCCGGCTCCGGCCTGCTGGCAATTGCCGCCGGAAAACTGGGGGCCCATGGTATCGTCGCCGTGGATTACGATCCGCTGTCGGTCGAAGCCAGCACCGTCAATGCAAAGATCAACCACGTGTCACTTACAGCCATCCTTGGCGACACACCGCCACAAAATACCTTCGAGCTGGTGATTGCCAATATTCTGGCCGAACCGCTGATTCAAATGGCCGAAGCGCTGGCCGCTACTGTCTCGCAGCAGCTGATTTTGTCAGGGTTACTGCAAACGCAAGTGGATTCTATCATTCAGGCGTATCAGGCGCAGGGTTTAACACACCTGCAAACCCGCATCTGTGAAGAGTGGGCGGCAGTAGAATTTGTTCGTTAAGCCGAAGGAATAAACACTGTAACTATTCAGCACCCTGCCCAATGCGTCTGGCAGGGAAAGGCGCAACAACAGCCTTTCCCTGTCTCATCTCAAACGCCGGAATACTGGGCATGCACCTCTTTGGCATGCATGTTCGGCAATTTATTCAGCGCTGCAACAAACGCCTTGGCCGAAGCCACCACGATGTCGGTATCCGAACCCTGTCCATTAACGATACGATCACCATCCTGAAGGCGCACCGTCACTTCGCCCTGCGCATCGGTGCCCGAGGTGATGGCATTCACTGAGTACAACAGCAATTTACCATTGGGTTCAACCAGTGATTTTATCGCCTGAAAAGCAGCATCCACCGGCCCGTCGCCCTGCGCCGTTGCCTTGTGCAGCTTGCCCTCGATATCCAGCTCAACTGCCGCTATCGGTGCATCCCTGGTGCCTGAGGCTGCATGCAAACTGACCAGCTTGATACGCTCGGTGAGCTCTTCTGAATCGCCGGAGAGAATGGACATCAGATCTTCATCGAAAATATCTTTCTTCTTATCAGCCAGCACCTTGAAGCGCTCGAACACCGCCACCAGCTTTTCATCATCCAACTTGACGCCCAGTATGTCATAGCGGGATTTCAGCGCAGCACGTCCGGAATGTTTACCCAGCACCATGCGATTGGTGTTCCAGCCAACCGATTCCGGCGTCATGATTTCGTAGGTTTTCTGATGCTTCAGCATGCCATCCTGATGAATACCGGACTCATGCGCAAAAGCATTGGCCCCGACAATCGCCTTGTTCGGTTGCACCGGCATGCCGGTAATCTGCGAAACCAGCTTCGAGGTCGGTACGATGCGGGTGGTGTCGATACCGGTCTCGATGTCGTAACGATCCGAACGGGTACGCAAAATCATCACAACTTCTTCCAAAGCGGCATTGCCGGCACGTTCACCCAAACCATTGATTGTGCATTCCACCTGACGAGCTCCGTTTTCCACTGCGGCCAAAGAATTAGCCACGGCCAGTCCCAGATCGTTATGGCAATGTACCGAGAAAATCGCCTGATCGGAATTGGGGACGCGCTCAATCAGGGTGCGGATACGATAGCCGAATTCGTCCGGTGTCATGTAGCCGACGGTATCCGGGATATTGATCACGCGCGCTCCGGCGGCAATGGTCGCCTCGACAATGCGGCAAAGAAAATCCATCTCAGAACGACCGGCATCCTCAGCGGAAAATTCCACTTCCGGTGCCAATGAACGCGCCAGCTTTACTGCTTCCACGGCGCGCTCAAGCACCTGATCGGGGCTCATACGCAATTTGGCTTCCATGTGAATCGGGCTGGTGGCGATAAACGTGTGAATACGCGCACGATCTCCGGCCGGTCTGACGGCCTCACCGGCGCGTTCGATGTCGCGCTGCGCCGCCCGCGCCAATCCGGCAATCTTCGGCCCATGCACCTCTTTGGCAATACGATGCACCGCTTCGAAATCACCCGGTGACGCGATCGGAAAACCTGCTTCGATAATGTCCACACCGAGCGTTGCCAGCGCATGCGCCACGCGCAGCTTTTCATCAATATTCATCGAACAGCCGGGTGACTGCTCGCCATCGCGCAAGGTGGTATCAAAAATATACAAGCGATCGGACATCACTATTCTCCTGTTAATTTAAACATCCTCATTCAGGGAAAATCTGAAGCACCATGCATTCAAAGCTGGCACATCGTTTTTTCAGACCTTCCTCAGACAAAAAAAAAGCCGCAGGTTTAACCTACGGCTTGTGAAATCGCTGAACTTTAAGTTTTCAGCGAGCGCACAAGCCCATACGCAGTCCTAGTAACAGCGCATTTGCCAAATTTATATTTTTACCTGTTGAAATCATGCGGCTGATTCAAGCATTCCAGAGCGTTACGGTCAACATCCTTGAAAAGATCGACTGTTGACCTTATAAACGCCGTTGATGTCAGTCTGCGCCATGCTCATTAGCATGCGCGGCTCATTTCAAAAACCGGAGGTTGTTATGCTTTCACCCCTACACCAGTTGCAGGATGCCATTCGAAAGAAAATCATCGGACAGGAAATGCTGATCAATCGCATGCTGGTTGCACTGCTGGCCGATGGCCATCTGCTGGTTGAAGGCGCGCCCGGCCTGGCTAAAACCCGCGCTATCAAGGTACTCGCAGAAGGTGTCGAAGGCGATTTTCACCGCGTACAATTCACGCCCGACCTGCTGCCATCGGATTTGACCGGCACTGATATTTACCGGCCACAGGATGCCAGTTTCCAGTTTCAGGCCGGACCACTGTTTCATAACCTGATTCTGGCCGATGAAATCAACCGGGCTCCGGCCAAGGTGCAGGCGGCCCTGCTGGAAGCCATGGCCGAACGTCAGATTACCGTTGGCAAGGTCACACATACGCTACCGGAATTGTTTCTGGTGATGGCGACGCAAAACCCGATTGAGCAGGAAGGCACTTATCCGCTGCCGGAAGCACAGCTGGACCGTTTTTTGCTGCATGTTTGTATCGATTATCCCAATGCCGAAGAAGAGAGAGCCATTCTGGCTTTATCCAGAGCCGAGTTTAACGATACGCAGGAAGCCAAAGCCGCCATCTGCGTCACTCAGCAGGATATTTTCAATGCTCGTCAGCAGATCAAAAACCTGCACGTAGCCGAAGCCGTGGATGACTACATCATCCACCTGATCATGGCGACACGTCAGCCGGAAAAATACAGTCCCCAGTTATCCCAATGGATTCAATATGCTGCCAGCCCGCGCGCCACGATTGCGCTGGATCGTTGTGCCCGTGCACATGCCTGGCTGGCCGGACGAGATTACGTTACACCGGATGATGTGCAGCAGATACTTCCCGACGTATTGCGGCATCGCATTCTGCTCAGCTTTGAAGCCGAAGCTGCCGGCATCGACAAGAACCGGGTCATTCAGGAACTGTTGCAACACGTCGCCGTATCCTCGTAATACAGGACTGATTTAATGCTATCACAAGCACTGCAACGTCCCAGCCCGACTGCGCCCGACTTGCATTATCTGACCTTGCTGCAACGTAAGGCCAAACTGCTGCATCTGGGCGAAGGTTATCCGCGCGCCTTGCAGGCCGGCGCGCACCGCTCGCATTTTCAGGGGCAGGGGATGGAATTTGATGAATCTCGCCTGTATCAGCCCGGTGATGATATCCGCAATATGGACTGGCGTGTCACCGCACGAACCGGCAAAGCGCACACCAAAATTTTTCGCGAGGAGCGCGAACGCCCGGTATGGCTGGCACTGGATTTGCGCCCGCCGATGTTTTTCGGCACTCGCGGGGCATTGAAGTCGATTATCGCTACCGAAGTCGCCAGTTTGCTGGCGTGGAGTGTTTTGCATCAGGGCGATCGCGTTGGCGGTCTGATCATCGGTGCAGCAGCCGGCAGGGGCTCTGCCGTCATCAAACCGGCGCATGGCAGACGCAGCATCATGCGCCTGCTTGGTCTGGCACTGGATCAACCGCTATGGACAACGGCTGTGGGTCAACAGTCTGTGCCGGAAACTGCGCCCGATTTATTACCGCATGTGCAACATCTGGAACATCTGGCGCACAGCGGCTCACTGCTGGTCATCATCAGCGATGGCCGGGGCATGAACGAACAAGCCGTGCAGCGTATGCGCCGTCTGCTTATCCACCATCAGGTGATTTTTGTGCTGATTCATGATCCGTTTGAATCGGCCCTGCACGATGTCGGCCTGTTAGCACTGACCAACGGGGTACAAAAAGTGAATCTGGACACCGCCAACCGGAACATTTTAGCACGCCATCAGTCGCTGTTTGCTGAACGCAGGCAGGCACTGGAATCGCTCGACCAGCATCCGAATTTTTTCCTGCTCAGCTGTTGCACCACAGATGATCCGTTCAGTGTGCTCAACACCTTTCTCGGTAGAAAGCCATGACGCCTGATCAAGATCCGCTGGCACAACTGCACGGCCTGCATCTGCCCGCCGCCATTACGTGGTGGCCGCCCGCGCCGGGCTGGTGGATGCTGCTGCTTGCCGTTGCAGGCGCTGTATTCTTTGCCCTGTGGTGGTGGCGTCGGCAGCGACGAGAAAATGATACATTTACCGCGCAAGTGGTATTTCAGACGGCACTGACCGAGCTGGAGAGCATACGTGAGCGTGCCGACACGCTTTCAGCTGCGCAAACAGCTACGGCCTTATCCACCCTGCTGAAACGGGCCGCGCGTCAAACCACTGCCAGCGCTGACAGCACGACCCCCGACCCGAGTGCACTGAGTGGCAAGGCATGGTTGATGTGGCTGGACAGTCGCTGGTCACGCCATGATTTTTGTGCAGGTACGGGCACCCTGCTGGTTGATGCCGCCTACCGGCCACAGGTGGATGTCGATATCGATGCTTTGTTTGAGGTATGCCGACAATGGCTGGAAACGCAGCAACGGGTAGTGCAAGCATGATGGGCCCGTTTGACAATTTCCTGCCGCTCAGCTTTGACCTGCCATGGGCATGCCTGTTGCTGCCTCTGCCATGGCTGGTGCAGCTTTTGTTGAAGCCGCTGCAAACTTCCGTCGCGGCACAAGTGCCTTTCCTGCATGAAATCACCGCCCTGCAAGGGGATTCTCATTCCACCTCGCACGGCAATTCGCGCTGGCGCAGCAGCATCGCATGGCTGGCCTGGTTACTGCTGGTGCTGGCCTGTGCTGCTCCCAAATGGTTCGACGATCCGGTGGCACTGCCGGTCAGCGGCCGGGATCTGATGCTGGCGGTGGATATTTCAGGCTCAATGCAGGTTGAGGATTTTGTCCTGTCCGGAACGGCCATCGATCGCCTGCAAGCGACCAAACAAGTGGTTGAAGCCTTCCTCAAGAAACGGCAGGGCGACCGTGTCGGCCTGATCCTGTTTGCCGATCAGGCCTATGTGCAGGTGCCGCTCACCTTTGATCTGGCGACGGTGCAGACCCTGCTCAACGAAGCCGTTGTCGGGCTGGCCGGTAAAGCCACCGCTATTGGCGATGCCATTGGTCTGAGCGTTAAACGCCTGCAACAGAGTAATGCCGACGGCCATATTTCAACCACCGATCAGGTGCTGATTCTGCTTACCGACGGGGTGAATACAGCTGGTGAGCTGTCACCCGACAAAGCGGCGGAACTGGCAGCCAAACTCGGCCTGAAAATTTATACCATCGGTATCGGTGCTGATAAAATGACCATCCGTTCCTTTTTCGGTGCGCGCACGGTCAACCCTTCGGCCGAACTGGATGAGGCAACACTGAAAGCCATTGCCGAGTTGACGGAGGGTAAATATTTTCGTGCCCACGATGCCAGTGAACTGGCTAAAATTTACGCCAATATCGATCAGCTTGAACCGGTGCAGCGTGATGCGCAGACGTTCCGGCCGGAGCATGCCCTGTTCATGTGGCCCCTGAGCCTGGCTCTTGCGCTGATAGCCTTGCTGATGCTTAGCCGTATACGCTGGCAAAAAGGATTGGTTGCGCCATGATTGATTTGACAGATCTGACCGCCTTACATTTGTTGCGCCCCATGTGGCTGCTGCTAATTCCCATCTGGCTCGTTCTGCTGTGGCTGCTGCACAGACGCCATGCCTCCGACCACGGCTGGGCCAGTCTGTGCGATCCGGCGCTGCTGCTGCATTTAACCGGCAGCCGGGCAAGTCAACGTTTGCCGCGCAGCATCTTTGTCGCCCTCGCTGTGGCCGGAACACTGGCGCTGCTGGCTCTGTCCGGTCCGGTTTTCAAACAACTGCCACAACCGGTGATGCAAGCCCGCGTCGACCTTGTCATCGTTCTCGATTTATCCGCCTCGATGCTGGCCGAAGATGCCAAACCCAGCCGTCTGCAACGGGCCAAACAAAAAATTCAGGACATGCTGAAACTGAAGAAAGAAGGACAAACCGGACTGGTTGTGTTTGCCGGCAGCAGCTTTGATGTGGTGCCGCTGACCACCGATAACAACGCCATTCAGGCATTGTTGCCTTCACTGGAACCTTCGATGATGCCGGTACAGGGGAGCATGGCTTCAGAAGGTTTACAACATGCCGATGCCATGCTTAAACGCGTCGGCGCGGCGCAAGGCTCAATTATTCTGCTAACTGACGGCGTCGATGCTGATGCCATTACTCTGGCCACCAAACTTGCCAGTCATCGTCAGATCAGTGTGCTGGCTATCGGTTCAGCCGACGGGGCACCGATTCCCGGTAATAACGGCAGCTTTATTCACGATGCGCAGGGCAATATCGTGCTTGCTCAAGTGGATATGCCGCAACTGGTCGCACTGGCCAATGCCGGTGGTGGTGTTTTCAGGCAGGTACAGATTGATGACAGCGATCTGCTCGGACTGCCGGGCCTACAAGCCTCTGCCCTGAACGGTGTCATGGATAATACCGCCACGCAAACTCTGCAAACCGATCAGTGGCGCGAAGAAGGGCCATGGCTGTTATGGCTGGCGCTACCGTTATTTGCGCTGCTGTTCCGGCGTGGACTGCTGCTGGCCATACCGCTAATGCTGATGCTTACGTTGCAACCGCAACACGCCGCTGCCTCGATATGGCAGAATTTATGGCAAACACCCGACCAGCAGGGACAGGCTTTACTTGCGCAACAAAAGCCTGAGCAGGCCGCCAAAACCTTTGAAAATCCCGACTGGAAAGCTTCTGCGCAATATCAGGCCGGTCAATATGATGAAGCCGCTGAAACGCTGAAACATCAGGGCTCTCCCGATGGCTTGTACAATCGAGGCAATGCACTGGCGCGATCCGGCAAACTGCAAGATGCGGTTGCTGCCTACGAGCAGGCGCTCAAGCTCAAGCCGCAATTGCCGGACGCCGCCGACAATCTGGCGCTGGTGAAAAAGCTGCTGGAGCAGCAGCAACAACAGCAACAAAACCAGCAAGGTGACAACAACGATTCGGACGCATCGAAAGATGGTGAAAAGAACTCTTCTGATTCGCAACAGTCAGGTGAACATAACAAGCAGGGTGAGCAGCAGGACAAGCAACAGTCTTCATCTCAGGAGGGTGAGCAAAATCAGTCGTCTGGTGAGTCGCAGGATTCCTCGCAGCAACAAGATTCTGCTCAGCAAAATAAGCAGTCATCGCAAGCTGATCAAGGGCAACAGGACGGTGGTGATAAATCCTCTGCACAGACTGCTCAGAGCAAGCCGGACGGTGAAGAAGCCGATCAGAAAACGGATAAACAGCAGACTGCGGACAAACAAAGCGAAGAGCCTGCCAATAGCGATGAAAGCGCACAGGCCTTGCAGCAGAAACCGGCCGATGGGGAGCAAGCAAGCCAGAGCGAACGGGAAGTCATGCAGGCACAGCAGCAATGGCTGCGCCGTATTCCCGATGATCCGGGCGGCTTGCTGCGCCGCAAATTCCGCTATCAATACCAGCAACAACAAGCACCCGCTTCGAGAGGACAACCATGGTGAAATTTGTGATGCATCGACTTCATTCCATAGCCGCGCTGACGCTGGTACTTATGCTTGGCATGCCGTCATCCGCCTTTGCCGCTGTGCAGGCGCAACTGGATCGCGCTACTATCTACAACAATGAAACAACGCATCTGACCATCACCCTGAGTGGCGGTGATGATGGCGAACCCGACCTGGCACCGCTGCGTCAGGATTTCGACATTCTGTCTCAGCAGCAGAGTTCCTCTTACCAGTGGATCAATGGCCAGAACAACAGCAGTAAATCGTGGCAACTGACCCTGCGCCCCAAACGCACCGGTCAGCTTTCGATTCCTTCGCTTCAGGTTGGTGCTTTGCGTACAGCGCGGCTGCTGTTGCAGGTGGAAGATGCCAATGCAGCATTGCCCGGTCAGCCTTCAGCCGCAGAAAAGCAGGGTTTGTGGATGGAGTTGTCAGCAACACCGGAGCGGGCGCTGGTGCAACAACAGATCATCGTGTCGGTGAAAATCTATCAGGCGATTAACCTGAATCAGGCGCAGCTTTCCGATCTGCAAGCCGATCATGCTGTCGTCAAAGCCTTTGATAAAGACCTGAATTACCAGCAGTCGCGCAACGGCAGAATGTGGAATGTCACCGAGCGCAAGTTTGCGCTGTTTCCGCAGCAGCATGGTGATATTTCACTGGCTCCGATGCAGCTGGATGGCAATGTGCAGGTGCAGGCCTCGGGCAACCGCTTTTTCCCCTCTTTGCAGCCGATCCACGTGCAATCCAATGCACTGACGTTGCATGTCGATGGTATTCCGGCCAACTGGCGGGGGGGCGACTGGCTACCCGCCACGCGAGTGACCCTGCGTGAAAGCTGGCCGGCACAGGGCAGCATCAAAGTGGGCGATCCGATCACCCGCAGCATCCACTTGCAGGCCGATAGCGCACTGGACAGCCAGTTGCCAGATCTGACGGCCAGCAGCCTGTCGCTCTTGCCGCCACAGCTGAAAGCCTACCCGGAAAAACCGGCTCTTTCGACCAGCCTGCAAGGCGGCAATATGCAAGCCATACGTGAGGAGAAACTGGCCATCATCGCCTCGCAACCCGGCCATTATTCGCTACCGGAAATTCGTCTGCCATGGTGGAACACCACCACCAAGCGCATCGAATACGCCACCCTGCCAGCCCGTCAATTCGATGTAATTGCAGCCGCTGGCAACAGCTCTGCCAGTCAGCCGACGACCGGCATGACTCAGACAACGCCAGCACCAACAACAAGCCCCCTTCAGAATTCGGAGAAACCTGCTGATGCAGGTGCTACTACCGCTGATTGGTGGCAACCGCTGGCACTGATCGCCCTGACCGGCTGGTTGTGTACGCTGCTGGCTCTGCTTTACGTGCTATATCTCCGCCCGCGCCTGAATAACACAACACCAGCCCGAGCAAAACCGGCTACTAAAAAGCTAAAACAACAGTTCACCAAAGCCGCCGCCGCTCATGACGCCGCCGCCAGTGAAATAGCCCTGCTGGCCTACGCCCATAGCCAGCCCGCCACCGTCGATTGCCATACCCTCAGCAGCCTCGCCGCACGTGTGGAAGAACCTCTGCAAAGCCAGCTCCACCAACTCGAAGCCGCCCGCTATGCTCCTGACAACAACGATTGGAATGGTCAGGCCCTGCTCGCCGCATTTGAACAAACCGCATGGCCGGATGTGGAAACTGGAAGAGCATCAAAAAAACCAGCCTTGCCGCCGCTGTATCCTGATTGATGCTCGGGTACCCTCGTTTCAACAGCACTGCCCCTTCGTCGTAACACAGCATTCAGCCATTTTACGAAACGCTGTGAAAATTTAATGCGATTTATCCAACCCCTGAATCAATCGACCCAGAAAGTTCGAGTAATTTTTGACGAAAATAGGTAAAACTTGGAGATTCATTGTTTAAAACATCCATATGTGGAGAAATTTTTTCTGCACACTGAGATTTCTCTGCACCAACACCCTGCCACCCTTTATCGGAAAGTGCGGTGTAACCTCCGCTATAGACTGCATCAGCCAAGCACTCCCAGGTGCCGCAAATGGAATCATTCTCGTAGGCATTCAGGACAGACTCTTTAGCTTTAGGATATGCAGCTTTGACTGCTGGAATATCGCCAAGAAACCAGGCCTCGCCCTCTTCAATCGCAATGCAAAACCGGGTTTCCGGCTTAGGATTACACGCATTCAGGATGTTAAAAAGCTCTTGGCGAAACGATTTTAGGCACTTATTGTCAAGATCACATACCAGAATAACTGCTGTCGGATAATCGGCTGGGTATTTGGCAAAAGTGTTGCCATAGCCACGAAGAAGACGTGGGAGTTGGTCGAGCAGGATACGCTTGCTAACATCTCCATCTGTACTGAGGCCCTTTGGAATGCGGCCTATCCCTTTATAGGGGTGAATATTGAACGTATGCTCATCACCGATAATTTTGGGGACAAGGATATCAAGCGTTTTTTTGCCTGATTGGTCTTCAACGAGTATCTCAAAATGCATTTAATCACCTCGCGTCCAGATAATCGCTGTACCAAAGTCCCCCCAGAGGTAGCCCTTCAGCAACCATGTTCTTAACTATCGCGTCATCGCTTGCCCTTCGGATTACCGAATAGCCATCTGAACCCTTTTCCAGAATCCAGACCTCGTCAGGCTCCAGGGCATCAACCAGATAGGGTTGATGCGTCGTAATAAAAACCTGAGATCCGCCCTTGCGGCCTGTCGCGTGCTCGCGGAATTCCTTCGCCAAGGATTCGAGAAGTTTGTGGTACAAACCATTTTCCGGCTCTTCGATACATAAAAAAGGTGGCGGGGTCGGATCTTCGAGCAACAGAAGATATGCAAATACTTTTAATGTACCATCAGACATTTGTTGCGAATAAAATGGGTCTTGAAATCCTTTGTCATTAAAGCGCAGCAATAAACGGCCATCATTTGTTTTTTCTGTATCAATCTTGTTGATACCTGGAATTTTTTCGGCAATCCGGTTCAGAATTATTTGGAAACGTTTTGGATGTTCCCGCTCCATGAATTGTACAACATTCCCAAGATTGTCTCCATGGATGTTGAGATGCTTTTGAGGTCCAGCCAAGGGCAGACTTCTGGCTGCATCTGGCGTAAAATAGCTGAGATACCAGCCTTCAATGAACTGACGAAAAGCGGAAATCCTCGGATGTTGTTTCAACGATCCCAGCGTGGCAATTCCAAGCTTACGCATATCCTCAAGCTCTACGACTTCGGTTTCCTTGGACTCTTCTTTTGCCTCGCCTGATTTGATTAACGCCATCAAGCTGAGCAGGTCAAAATCTCCCTGTTCTTCATCGATCTGACGCCCTTCTTGATCACCCTTCCAAACAACGCCTTTTCCACTATTCAACACCAAAAATGAGAACGGCCAACCATGCTTTTGCCCTTTGCGTCGTTGTCTGAGCCGCTCTTTCAATACATATGGGCGGCCTGAATTATCTACATCAATTGTGATTTCATAGGTAATGGGACGGGCATTTCCGTCCTCCTTGTAGTACACTTCAAATTCAATGGGGCCCTTTTGACCCTGTGCCTGGAGGCGTTTAAAGCCTCCCCTGCCACGAGAGTCACATGCCTCTTCTACGCCAGATTTTAGAGCATCAGCAAGGAATCCGAAGGCATCAAACAGCGTACTCTTGCCTACACCGTTTTTACCTATGACAGCCGTCATAGGGGTGAGAGGTTCAGCCTGCTGCTGATTCCATAAACGCCCAAGTGTAACGTCCTTTAATGTCCGAAAGTTTTTTATTCTAAAACCTTCAATCTTGGCCATTATTAGCCTCCTGTATTTCTTGCGTGAAACACAAGGTGTTCCCTCAAAAAGTCCGACATTTCAAAAAAAGTACATTTTAAAGAATATTGACTCACTATTTCTTCCAAGATCGATTCTTTGAGTAATTTCACCTTAACCCTACTTTCAAAAAAACATTCAAGAAAACGTAGACTGACACTAATCAATAAATTTCACATTCTCAATGTTGATAGGGGCGAGCGTTTTAAGGTGTTTTTTCAGTCGAGTGCTGAGGGCCTTATCTCTTCACCAATTGTATTGCATCAGCCAGATCAGCGACTGATGGTTTCATCAGGTAAAAGGGTAGAGTGGAGAATTGGCAAGCGCCAACCCTCCCTTTTCAAACTGAACCGCTTTCGCTGCTCGACTCAGATAAACAGTGTCGTTCCGGATTCTCCGGCTTCGCCGAGAAAGGCTGCAACACCGCCGATTTCAACGCCGTCGATCAACTCTTCTTTTTGAATACCCATCACATCCATCGACATCTGGCAGGCGATCAGTTGTGCGCCGCCGTCGACCAGGCTGTGTAATAAATTGCCGGGTGTTTCCACGCCTTTGTCGTGCATCACCTTGCGGATCATTTTGGCACCGAGGCCATGCATATCCATTTTCGAGATGGTATTCAGATGGTCTGCATCCGAGGGCAGCATGGTGCTGAACATCTTATCCATCATCGGTTTATTCAGATGTGGCGCATCGGTTCGGCGAATCACATCCAGTCCCCAGAAAGTAAAGAAAATGCTGACCGGCTTGCCCATGGCCATCGCACCGTTGGCGATGATCATGCTTGCCATGACCTTGTCCAGATCATCGGAAAAGACCACCAGCGTTAACTTGTCGCGCACCGGCATGGCTGGTGAACTGGCGACAAGCGGCGCTTGTGCCACCTTACGTAACAGCACCACCACCAGTCCCTTCTCTGCTTTAACCGACAGTACATCGTTGCCGGTCTTTTTCGCCCATGCCCGGATATCGCGGCCGAAAGCCGGATCGGAAGCGGTCACTTCCAACAACTCTCCGGCGTCCATAGCTTCCATCGCCTTATAAGTTTTCATGATCGGACCGGGACACTGTAAACCCACCGCATTGAGCGTGTGCAATTCGCCACTGGTGCCCGGTGCAAGCATCGCTGCACTGACGGCGCAACTACCCGTACGCTCGGCTTCAATTTCTTCCGGACTGCGACGCTTGATGTCCTCGTAATCGAAAATATCCGGATTCGCCTGTTTTTCGACGGCCCAGGTGTAGGTTTTATAGCCACCCGACAGATTTTGCACCCGGGTGAAACCGTGCTGAATCAACATCCGATACGCCAGATAGCCACGTAAGCCGATCTGGCAGAAAATCACCACCGGCTTGTTGCGATCCAGTTCATCGAAACGTTCGCGTAGCTGATTCACATCGATATTGCGTGCCGTTGGAATAGAACCCAGTCCGAACTCATCGGCCGTACGCACATCAATCAGCTGTATGTCGCTATCTCCGGCTTCAAGTCTGCTGTGCAGTGTGCGCCAGTCCGTCAGATCATGCGACTGGTTCAGCACATTCAGGCCGACATATCCGGCAATATTGATCGGGTCTTTGGCTGAGCCGAATGGCGGCGCATAGGCCAGCTCCAGTTCGGCCAGATCTTCCACCTTCAGGCCGCCATGAATGGCCGTGGCAATCACATCGATACGTTTATCGGCACCGTCGGCACCCACAGCCTGTGCTCCGAGAATCTTGCCTTCATCGGTAAACAGCAGCTTCAGACTGATCTGTTTGGCACCGGGATAATAACTGGCGTGTGAGCCGCTGTGCGTGATACAGCTTAAGAATGGAATTCCGGCTGCATTTAATTGCTTTTCGTTCAGACCGGTAGTGGCCGCTGCCAGGTCGAAGGCTTTAAGAATCGATGTGCCCTGCGTGCCCCGATAGGCTTTGGTGTTGCCGCAAATGATGTTATCCGCCGCCATGCGCCCCTGCCGGTTAGCCGGTCCGGCCAGCGGAATCAGTACCTGTCGACCACTGATGGTTTGTGTTACTTCGATGGCATCACCGACGGCGTAAATATCAGGATCGGAGCTTTGCAGGTAGGCATTAACCTTGATGCCGCCGGTTTTACCCAGCTCAATGCCGGCTGCTCTTGCCAGCGTTGTTTCTGGCCGCACACCAATTGCCAGTATCACCAGATCGGCCTGCAATCGACGACCACTGCTCAGATACACCACAGTGTGATCATCTTTATCTTCGAATTGATCAACTTTGTCCTGCAAATACAGCTCGATATTTTTATCGCGCATATGCGAATGCACAATCGCCGCCATTTCATAATCCAGCGGTGCCAGAATCTGATCGGTGCCTTCCACCAGCGTGGTAAAGATACCGCGCTCATGCAGGTTTTCTGTTACTTCGATGCCGATAAAACCGCCACCAATGACCACCGCACGACGTGGCCGGTGATCTTTCAGATAATTCATGATGCGATCGAGGTCGGGAATATTGCGCAGGCCGAAGACGCGCGGCGAATCAATACCCGGCAATTTCGGACGAATCGCTTCAGCGCCGGGCGAGAGCAAAAGTTTATCGTAGGATTCATCGTATTCATCGCCGCTGGGCAGCGCACGCAGGCGAACGACTTTGGTTTTGCGATCGATGGCAATGGCCTCGGTGCGACTGCGTACATCCACCCGATAACGCGCCTTGAAAGCGTCCTCGGAAGTTACCAGCAGCTGCTCGCGCTCCTCGATCATGCCGGAGATATGATAGGGCAGGCCACAATTGGCAAAGCTGATAAATTGACCGCGCTCGACCAGAATAATCTCGGCCGTTTCGTCGTTACGTCGAATGCGTGCCGCCGCAGTTGCACCACCGGCCACACCACCCACGATTATAATTTTCATTGTGTTTCCTTCCTTGAGTATCCCGTTTTCAACTACCGGGAATATACAAATCAAGATGTGCTCTTGATTCATTAGAGAAGGCTAATATTATGATATGCTGTGTTTATTACAAGGGGAATTTTCATTAGTGTACTGATCGGGACTGATGTTGCACGCCGCTCACCCGTAAATTTTTCCAACGAGGTCACCCACGTGAAAACCCTTTTCTCCGCTGCCAATATGCTCGGCTGTGTCAGGAGCTGACAACAGCATGCTTCAGATTACTGCGGCGGCCATTGCCCGTCATTACGACTGCCTCAATCAGATCGGCCGATACGGGCACGACAGTCAGCAGGGTTTTGACCGACCGGCCTACTCCGATGCTGAAAGCGAGGCCATGCGATACATCGAAGACACCGCCAAACGCGCCGGACTACTGACCCGCCCGGATGCGGCAGGCAATCTGATTGTTGAAACAGCGGGAACATTCAGCCGCTGGGTGGAAACGGGCTCGCATATGGATACGGTCAGAGGTGGTGGAAATTATGATGGCGTGGCGGGCGTGGTGGCCGGGCTGGAAGTTCTGCTGGCGGTTCAGTCAAATAAGATCCCGTTAACGCATGGCTTGCGGCTCCGGGTATGGCGCGGCGAAGAATCAGCAGCCTTCGGCACAGCCTCGATCGGCTCACTGGCCGCTTTCGGGCAGCTTCAGCCGGAAGTGCTGGAGCGCGCACATCGGGGCATCACGCTGGCAGAAGCCATGCACCGGCAGGGCGTCGATGCCGAGTTTGTGCGACAGGGCATAGCGGCGATTCCAACCGCAGAAAAAGACACCATTGCCGCATATGTTGAGTTGCATATTGAGCAGGGGAATCTACTGGAGCGGCAGCAGTGTGAGATCGGTGTGGTCACCGGCATTCGCGGCTCAATCCGCCATTGGGTTCGCCTGCGCGGCACCTTCGATCATTCCGGTGCAACCCCCATGGGACCCGAATTCCGTTGTGATGCCAATCTGGCGATGGCCCACATGATGGTGGCTCTGGATGATTTGCAGCAGCAGTTTAACGCTGGCGAATCGCATATTGTGCAAACCTTTGGCGCCATCAACAGCCATGAGGCGCACAACCGCCGATTTCCGGCCATCCATGAAAATGCCGTATCAAAGGTCAGCGGTTTTGCCTATTTTTCGCATGAAATACGTAGTTGCGATGCGGTCATGGCGGCGGATTATCAGCAGCAGTCTCAGGCTTTAATGCTGGAAATTGCGCAAACATTTCAAGTCGCTGTCGAGTTCGAATTGATGTCAGAGGCTAGCGGCATTGCCGCCCTCGATGCCTCGATTCAGCAGGCCAGTGCTATCGCCTGTCAAAGGCTCGGCAAACGTTTCATGTTTCTGGCCAGCGGCGCATGGCACGATACGGCGGTGCTGTCACACCAGCGAAAATCCGATGGCAGCCCCATGGCAACCGGCATGATCTTTATCCCGTGTCTGGCCGGCATCAGTCATTCAGCCGATGAATATGCCTCGGCCGATCAAATCGCTGCCGGAGCAAACGTACTGGCGGCGGTAATGCTCAGCTTGTAAGTAGAATATTCGGCAAAACTTCAAAAAAACAAGCTGTTATCATCCACATGGATGATGACATACCCTTCAGCTTAGCCCAGTTTAACCCGGATAAGTCATGTGTGTGGCCAGATATGCTGAAAACTGACAACACATCGTGGCGGGGAGGGAAGATAATGGGATATATCTACGCAATACTTATTTTACTGCTGGCCATGCAGCAACCGGCCTATGCAGCATTTGATTCTGCTGAGATTCATCAAAATAAAGACCCGTTAAAAATCACCCGCATCACGCCAAGCGGCGAGCAAATTCAGCCATCCCGGCAAATCGTTTTTGAATTCAACCGACCGGTTGTGCCGGTGGGCGAAATGGCGCGCGAGGCAAGTCAGATTCCGATCACCATTTCACCCCAACTGGCCTGCGAGTGGCGCTGGTTGAACACAACATCGCTGGCCTGTCAGCTGGGGCAACAAGCGATGATGAAGCCCGCCACGCACTACCAGATTCATATCAAACCCGGCATCATCACTGAAGATGGCATCGGCATGCAACGTCAACAAACACATCAGTTTTCCACCATCCGGCCAGCCATTACATACTATTATTTTCAAACATGGACGGCACCGGGCATGCCGGTGATTCATCTGAATTTCAATCAAAGCGTACGTCTCTCATCGTTAAAAGAATCATTCCGCTTTGTGACGCCGGGTGGTTCAAAAATTCCGGTCTCTATCAACGTTCCCGATAACGTGAAGGCGCTCGATGCCGTAAGTGACATACAGATTTCACCCGCGCAGGAATTGCCGCTTAATAGCCCGGTAAGCCTGTTTGTCTATGCCGGTATTCAGCCCGCAGCGGGCTTGCTGCCCGGTAATGAGCAGAAAACCATTGTTCGCTTTGATACTTTCCCCGAATTCCGCTTTCTCGGCATCGAGTGCCGGGACAATAAAAATCAGCCTTTGCTGATCAATTTTGATGCAGCAAACGGGATAGCTGGCAACGGGATGGAGAACAATGCAGCGGTTGATGCTTACGCGGCCTGCAATCCATTAAACTGGGTTGCCTTGCGCTTTTCCGCGCCGGTTATCAAAGATGAAGTAAAACAGAATATCCGGCTGATACCTGATCTTGCCGGTGGACGAACCGACTACGACCCGTGGGCACGCTTATATGACGGCTCATATTTGCGTCAGGCCTATGAAAAGAACCGCGTCTATTATATCCACCTGCCGGAGAACCTTAAAGCGTATCAGGACTATCAACTGCTACTCAACGGTGCTCTCGCCGATGAGTTCGGGCGCAAAATTTCTGGCGATATCGACATGAAATTCCGTACCGACCATCGCACACCGGACTACCATTTTGAGCACAATGTTTCGGTGCTGGAAAAAGGTGTGGATACACATCTGCCAATTGTGGTCACCAATATCGATTCGTTGAATATTCAATACAGCACGCAGGATGCTGATGGCGTAAAGCTGAATCAGCAGTCAGTGGAAAAGCTGCCAAAGGCCGAAGACATTGCATATCGCCATCCGATTAAAATTCGCGAGCTGTTGCCCGCCGCTTCCGGCGTGGTCACGGGTACGCTTACCATCACGCCGGATGAATCAGCTTACACGCCCTGGTTCTTCAGTCAGGTCACGCCGTTTCAAGTGCATGTGAAAAGCGGCCATTTCAATACGCTGGTCTGGGTGACGGATATGCATAGCGGCAGAGCGGTTTCCGGCGCAAAGGTTGATATTTATCTGGGAGACATGCTCGCCCCTCAGGCAACACCCGCCAGCCTGAGCAGCGCCACCACAGACCGTGATGGTGTAGCGATGCTGGCTGGCAGTGAAAGCCTCGACCCCGCCAATCTGTACAGACATCGGTCTAATCCACATGAACAACGACTGATGGTGCGGGTGGGTAAAGGCGACGATATCGCTTTACTTTCGATGTATTATGAATTTTTCGCCAACCCGGGTGGCAGTGCCGGCAAATATATACCGAATCAAAGCCGCAAAAAGTTCGGCCATATTCGCACATGGGGAACCACGGCGCAGGGCATTTACAAAGCCGGAAGCACCGTTGAATTCAAGCTGTATGCGCGCAATCAGGATAACAAACAATTTACTGCCGCCCCCGCAGGCAAATATGCTTTAAAAGTGGTCGACCCCATGGGTAAAACCATGCATGAAGTACGTGAGATCACGCTCAACGATTTTGGTGCTTATGCCGGTGAGTTCATTGTTCCTGAAACCGCTGCTGTTGGCTGGTATCACTTTTACCTGAACAGCAACTTCACAGATGAACAGTGGGAGCCGTTAAAAGTGCTGGTCAGTGATTTTACGCCTTCGCCGTTTCACGTGGTCAGTGAACTCAATGGCGATCTTTTCACTGTCGGCTCAAGCGTTCATGTAGCGACGCATGCCAGATTACATGCCGGCGGGCCGTACGCCGAAGCCGGAGCCCGCGTCACCGCCACGCTGGTGCCAACGCCGATTTACTCCAAAAACCCGAAGTTCGAAGGCTTCCGGTTTGACAGCCAGAACTACAGTGACAGTCAGGTTTTGCATCAGTCGCAGGGCATGCTGGACGCCAATGGCGAGTGGATGACACCATTTGTGCTGCCGCAAAGTTATATCCTGCATGGCCGTTTGACCGTTGAAAGTGCCGTGCGCGACGAGCGTGGGAAATTTGTCGCTGGCAGCAGCTCGGCCAGCTTTGTCAGCCGAGACCGCTTTGCCGGTATCCGTCAGTCTGACTGGATATTACATGCGGGCAAAAAAGCCAGCCTCGAAGGCATCGTCATCGATAGTTACGGCGAAGCTGTTGAGGGCCACAACATCCAGCTTTCTGTGCTTCAGCGGATAACCAAAGCCGCACGTGTCAAAGGTTCGGGTAATGCTTACCTGACGCAATACAGTCACACGTGGGAGCCACTGCAAACATGTAACCTTACCACAAGCGAAACGCCCTCATTGTGCGAGTTCACGCCACCTGAGACCGGCTATTACCGTTTGGAGGTTTCCACCAGCGATAGTTCGGGACAAGCGCACCAGAGTCAAAGTTACCGCTGGGCTCTGGGTAAAGGTGAAGTGCTGTGGGAAATGCCGGAAGGGCATGAGCTGCAAATCACCGCTGAAAAGAACGAATACAAGGTAGGCGATACGGCACGTTATCTGGTGCAGAACCCTTATCCGGGTGGCCGGGCGCTGATCACCAAAGAGCGTTTCGGGGTGATGAAAAAGTGGGTGAAAGTACTTAACGATGCCACTGAGGTGATCGAGGTTCCTGTGGAGGCCGATGATCTGCCCGGCTTTTATCTTTCCGTTGTGGTTACCTCCCCGCGTGTCGATAAGCCATTGAGTGAAGATCAGGTCGATCTGGGTAAACCCGCTTTCCGTATGGGTTATATCACGGTGCCGGTTATCGATCCGGCCAAACAGATCAAGGTCAGTGTTAAGCCAGAACGGCAAACCTACAAACCACGGGAAACGGTCAAGGTTAAACTCAAAGCACGTACACCCGGCTGGCAACAGGAGCCGGTGGAAATGGCCGTGGCCGTGCTGGATGAGTCGGTATTTGATTTATTATCGGGCGGCACGCGAAATTTTGACCCGTTGCGGGGCTTCTACAATCTGGAGCCGCTGGATCTGGAAAATTATAACCTGTTAAAAATGCTCGTCGGCAAACAGAAATTTGAAGCCAAGGGAGCCAATGCCGGCGGCGATGGCGGTTCGGATCTGAATTTGCGTTCAATATTCAAGTTTGTCAGTTACTGGAATCCGTCTGTTGTAGCCGACAAACATGGCGAAGCGGAAATCACTTTTGCCCTGCCGGATAATCTCACCGGCTGGCGGGTGCTGGCGATGGCTGTGACCAAAGACGATAAAATGGGTCTGGGCGAGGCCAACTTCAAAGTCAATCAACCCACTGAAATCCGCACGGCATTGCCCAATCAGGTGATTGAACGAGATACATTTACCGCTCGCTTCAGTGTCATGAACCGGACCCAACAGATGCGCCAGCTCAAGGTGAAAGTGCATGCCGCAGGCGCCATCACGGGCCCGTCGGAAATGCTCGTGGATATCTATGCGGAACCTTTTAAACGCCAATATGTCGAATTTCCTGTCACCGCTGGTGCTGATGGCGAGATCATTTTCACGGTGCGAGCCGGAGATGCGCTGGATTCAGATGCAACGCGGGTACGCCTGCCAGTGCATAAACTCAAAGCACTGGAGAGTGCAGCCACCTATGGAACGACCACAACAAGCGATTTGAGTGAGTCTGTTCAGTTCCCTGAAAATATGCGCGATGATATGGGAAGTGTTTCTGTCGTGGCCTCATCAAGTGTTATCAATGGCGTGGAAACTGCGTTCGAATATATGCGTGATTACCCGTATATCTGTTGGGAACAAAAGTTGAGTAAGGCGGTTATGGCTGCGCACTACCGTAACCTGAAACCCTATATCGCCGATACTTTCACATGGAATCTCAGTGATTCGCTGACGCAGGATACGCTGAATCTGGCATCGACGCATCAGGCACCCAACGGTGGCATGGTCTATTATATTCCTGCCAATGAATATGTGAGTCCCTACCTGAGTGCCTATACGGCGCTGGCTTTTAACTGGCTGAAAAATAGCGGTTATCAGGTGCCGCAGCAGGTGGAACAGAAATTACATGGCTATCTGCTTAAGCTGTTGCGCCAGGAAGTGCTGCCGAGCTTCTACTCCAGTGGTATGTCCTCAACGGTGCGCGCTGTCGCTTTGGCGGCTTTGGCGAGTAATGGCAAAGTATCGCACAATGATTTACTGCGTTATCAAAAATATCTGCCGCAGATGAGTCTTTTCGGCAAGGCCCACTATCTGCAAGCGGCCACTGCCATCGGGGCGGATTTAACGCTGCAACAGAAAGTGGTGGATATGCTGTATGCCACCGCCAATGAGACGGGCGGCAAGTTTATGTTCAGTGAGCCCGTACAAAGTGGCTTTGAACGGATTCTTGCCACACCGCTGCGCAGCAATTGCGCCGTGCTCACGTCACTGCTTGAGTTTGAGCGGGTCAACCACAAAGACAGTGCCACACCGTTTAAGCTGGTGCGTTTCATCAGCCAGAGCCGCAACAGGAATGGCTATTGGCAAAATACGCAGGAGAATATGTTCTGCATGAATGCGCTGATCGATTTCAGTCGCGAGTATGAGCAAGTTCCGCCTCATTTTACCTTACAGGCGAGCATGGATGATACACCGATGGGCGAAACGGCAGCATTCACTGATGTGAAAGATCCCCCTGTATTATTCGAGCGGCCGGTGCAGGCCGGTGATCCGGGGCGTAAAACAAAAGTCGATTTACACAAGCAAGGCGAGGGCCGCTACTACTACGCCACACGCCTGAGCTTTTCGCCCAAAGAACTGAAAAAGCATGGCATCAATGCAGGCATTGAAGCACGGCGGGAATATCACGTGCAACGCGACAGCGGCTGGGTGCGTTTGACATCGCCAATGCAAATTCAACGTGGTGAACTGGTGCGTGTGGATCTTTATCTGTCGTTACCGGCGCCGCGTAATTTTGTGGTGGTGGATGACCCGGTACCCGGCGGTCTGGAGCCGGTGAATCGTGATCTGGCTACGGCATCCGTTGTCGATGCCAATCAGGCGGGCGGAGTCTATGCGGGCGACTCGTTCTGGTATCAATATCAGGACTGGATTTCCTACGATTATTCCCGCTGGAGTTTTTACCATAAAGAGCTTCGGCATGATTCGGTGCGTTTTTACTCCGAATATCTGCCCGCAGGCAATTACCATCTTTCGTATACGGCGCAGGCCATTGCAAGCGGAGCATTCAGTGTACCGCCGCTGCATGCAGAAGAGATGTATGATCCGGATGTATTCGGCCAGGGTGCACCTGCGCAATTGCAGGTTGAGGCTAACGGTGACATGTAATAAGTTGCAGTTGAGCCATTTGCCAGGATGTATGTGAGCCGTAAACGCTTACTGCAAGGTTTGGCCTTTGCATCACTCAGTCTGTCGGCGCTGCTTTTCATGGCTACGCTGTCAAATTTGCAGGCTATACCGGACTCACTGGTGGCGCTGACGCAAGGTGATAAGCAGCCTCAGTTGCTGGATCGAAACGCTAATGTTTTAAACATCAGCTACCAGCACGCATGGAACCTGACGGAAATCAGACCGCTTTATGCGATACCCATACAGTTACAACAGGCATTTATTGAAGCTGAAGACCGTCGTTTTGCCAGCCATCACGGTGTTGACTGGCAGGCGCGGCTGCATGCCGTCTGGCAAAATCTGAAAGCGGGCAAAAAAGTGCGCGGCGCCAGCACGATTTCCGAGCAGGTGATCCGCCTGCTGCACCCAAGACCACGCACATTGTTCTCGCGCTGGCTGGAAGGTTTTGAGGCATCTCGACTGGAGCAGCGTTTCAGCAAAGCTGAGATTCTGGAGTTTTATCTGAATCAGGTTCCCTATGCCCGCCAGTGGCGCGGTGTGGCGCAGGCGGCACGAGGTTATTTTGGTCGCGATCTGGAAACGCTGAATCTGCGCGAAATGCTGGCGCTTGCTACACTGGTTCGGGCACCTGGAAGAATGGATCTGTTTTCGCATCCAGAACGGCTGGAGCAGCCGCTCATACGGCTGGCTGTGCAAATGCAAGCGCAAGGCCTGATCAGCACCGATGCCTTCGAACAGCTCCAAAGCGATGTTTCGCCATGGGATCTGCAAGCATCAGAACTCGCCTTTGTTGCCCCGCGTTTTATCGAGCAGGTTCAGGCACAATGGAAAGCTGCAGCAAGCCAGAGCCAAAGTTCCAGGGCTCGCCTGAGTACCACGCTGGATGGCGTGTTGAATAGCCATGTGCAGGCGATTTTAGAGCAACGATTGCAGGCGTTGGCCCAGCGCAATGTACATCATGCAGCAGCGCTTGTGGTCGATCATCAAAGCGGTGAAGTGCTGGCCTGGGCGAATGCTGTCGGCAGCGATATTGATGCGGTCACCACCCCCCGCCAACCCGGTTCAACGCTGAAACCGCTGCTTTATGCGCTGGCGATGGAAAAGGGATGGCATGCGGCCACGATCATTCTTGATAGCCCCTTGTCCCATGCCATCGGTTCAGGACTGCATAATTATCATAACTACAGCCGCAACCACTATGGCCCATTGCGGCTGCGTGATGCACTGGGTAATTCGCTGAATATCCCCGCCATACGCGCTATCCAGTTCACCGGCGTCACTGATTTTCTCTATCGCCTGCATCAGCTGGGGTTTACCAGCCTGAAGGAAAACGCTGAGTTTTATGGTGAAGGACTGGCTTTAGGCAACGGCGAAGTGACGCTGTTCGAACTGGTTCAGGCCTATGCGACGCTGGCCAATCAGGGGCAGTGGCAAGCGCTCAGGCTTAGTCCGGAAATAATTACAACAACGCCGCCTCGGCAGATATTTCATGCCGATATCACATCCATTATTTCCGATATTCTGTCGGATTCACAAGCACGTGCGCTGGAGTTCGGTAGCAGCAGCTTGCTCAGTTTTCCGCTGCAAACCGCCATCAAAACCGGCACCTCAACCAATTACCGGGATGCCTGGGCGATTGGTTATTCTCACCGTTATGTCGTCGGTATCTGGATGGGTAATCTGGATCGTGAATTGATGCAGGAGGTGACAGGTTCAACCGGCCCGGCACTGGCGGTTCGCTCGGTGTTTGCCGAGCTGGCGCGCCATGGTGAGTCCAGACCTTTATATTTCAGTCCGCGACTTCAGCCGGTGAAAGTGTGTCAGGCCACCGGACACATTGCGACTGCCCAATGTCCGTCGCTGGTCGAGTGGTTTCGTCCTGAGCAACTGCCGGAAGCGAGTCAGTCTGTGGATGATAACGAAGGCGCAACACAAAGCGCCGCGCTTACGCCGCCATATCTGAGCATGCCAACCCCCGGCCTGCAAATGGCACTGGATCCACGGATTCCGGATCAGCTTGAAGCTTTCCCCATGCAAGTAGTGGCAGCGCAAACGATTCAAAAAATAGATTGGCAAGTTGATGGCAAACTCGTCGCCACCACGGGGCCGGAGGAGAGGCGATATCTCTGGCCGCTGGTAAAAGGTGCGCACACTGTCCGGGCAAAGATCTGGAGCGATGGCCGCAGTCAGCAGACGCAAAACATCGGCTTTTCTGTCAAGTAGCCGAATTCAATTCGTTCGCATACCGATCGCGGCAATATCGCCGCTTAACTGATCCAGCACCTTGCTGCGGAAAATCCCGACAAGCAGCCATAGCATGAACACAGGCAACAGCACCACCTGCACAACAAAAATCGCCAGATATGCCGTCATCAGACTAAGCAGCGCACTGATGATGGAATCCACATGATCCAGCGTTTTCAGAAACAACTGGCGGGTGCGTTCGATTTTATCGGCAGCCGCATCGGTCAACGATGAGAAAAAACCACTGCTTTGCGTGGCAGGCAAAGTGCTGACCTCCCGATAGCTGCGGGAAACCACATCCAGCTTCTGCAATGCCGCCGTCACTTCCGGCTGTAACCAGTGCTGATACAGCGTATCGCTGACCAGCGCCGAAACGGGCAACATAAAGCGCAACAGCAACAACACAAACGCCGCCTTGATCAGCCATTGCAGCAGTAATACAGACACCGGCTGATACAACCAGAGCAGTGGAACGGCCAGCCCCAGCAGCAGCGCAATCGCCTTGAATGAGACAATGGCACTGACTTCAAAACCGATCTTCTGAATCCCCAGTGAAGCAATCGCCGCTACCAGCAGCGACGAAAGGCGTTCGGTCATATCATCAATCGGATCAAGTACCTGCCCTACGGCAATGGTCACACCAACGCCGGCAGGTGCCAGGTCCAGTTCGGACTCCTTGATCACCGAGACCACCGCATTCACACCGCGCGTGGTCGCATACGCCAGCGACGCCGCCTGAATCGACTCAGTAAAATATCGATCTGCCAGATCGTCAGCCAGCGGCATTTTTTGAAACGATGCAACATAAAACAGCGCGCTACAGACCAGCAACAGCACAGTCAGGGTTAATTTTCTCATCATGGGAGATGTTTAACAGTATAAGCGCGTTTAAGCAATCGGGACTGACATCGGGACTGACTCAGGTGGTCGACGCAAACCTTAAGAAGCAGCCCCCTTTTGCATGCCACATGAAGCTGAAAATCATTTGTTAAATATCTCCTGCATTTCATCCTTTAGTTGTTTTTGGCACTCTGGACAAACCCCATGGCTAAATTGAGCTTCGGAGTGAGCATCGATATATGACTCCATTTGCTGCCACGAGTCATCATCATTTCGAATATTTTTGCGATATAGCCAACTCAAAATGCCCAATCAATCATTAAAAATATTGAACAACAGGATATTCAAAGCATTCACCGGGCAAGAGAACAAGTGGTATGCAGACGCACAGCTCAAGGCAATCAGATACGCGGGTTATTGATGGAATACGGGCTGGTTATTCCTCAAGGTCGAAAAGTTTTATGTGGCCAACTTCCTGACATACTTGCCGATGCAGACAACGGCCTCTCACTGATGTTCCGAGACCTTTTATCAGGTCTCTGGGAAGAGATGATTCATTTAGAACAACGTGTTGCTGAATATGACCTACAAATTGAAACGTTGAGCGTTGAGTAAGCAGAGCGAAGTTTGCCAAAGGTTGATGACAGTTCCAGGTGTTGGGCCGATGGTGGCAACAGCGCTGGTTGCATCTGTTGCTGATGGTAAAGTATTTAAAAGTGGTCGTGAAATGGCGGCTTGGTTGGGGCTTGTGCCACGACAACATTCAACGGGCGGTAAACCAAAGTTATTGGGCATCAGTAAACGTGGTGACACCTACCTTCGTAAGCTGATTATTCATGGGGCAAGAGCAGCACTACGCTGGACAGATAAAAAAAATGATAAACGAAGTGTCTGGGCAACAAGTTTGAAAGAACGAAGAGGTCAGAATGTTGCCGCTGTTGCTTTAGCTAATAAAATTGTTCGGACAGCTTGGGTGTTGATCACCAGAAATGAAGATTACCAAATGAGTACTGCAAAAATTTAAGGAGAACATAAACTTTTCAACAAATTGCGTGGATTGAGTAAGATGATGGCGACAAAGGCGGACAGCCACATTTCTTAAAACCTGACGGGGACTTAGGCCATAAAAGGCCGTTATACTGATAAGGTCAGAAATGTGCAGCGAATTCCATCAGGGCCAGAAGCAACCTAAGCTTCAACTAAAGGCCGGATATATGTATGCAACTTTCCTTAACTTGCCAATCAAACTTTTCCTTGCAACGCGGGACGGACCATATATGTCCCCGATTTCAAAGAAGCTGCAGGCGGTCGGGTGCAGCGCCTTGTTCGACGGCTGTTGGTCACTTTAAGTCGTGCCTGCTGTTCAAAATGACGTTAAGCACGCGCTCCGCCTTTTGCTTGACGTATTCATTATCGCCATTTCTTGTTAAACCCTGCAAATCTTTAATGAGAGGCTTGTCTGCAACTTTAATCATCAAGCGAGCAAGTTCTCTCAATTCTTCCCGTTGGCCTTTATATTGACACATAGCGACTACCAATTGACGAAGGCGTACTATCTGTTTCTCATTGAGCGGCAAGACTTTGAGTTTGTGAAAACACCGCTGCTTTGCATAACCACATCGGAAGGCAAGAACATCTATCTCTAAAAAGTCCAAGATTGAATTAATCGCTTCCAGTTTGCCTTCCAAAAAATCCTTGAACGGTAACTCATCAAAAAGAATGCTCAAGAACTCATCGCGCCTGTCAGATTGTGGACGTGCCGCTTTGTAGGCGACGCCATTTGCTTCCCAAACTATCTCCATCCGGTAGTCAGGGCCGATGCCGTGTTTGCGTAACTCAGCCGTCCTCATGCTGTTCCAAACTTCCGTGAATTCTTGATGTGTTTCACGAATTCTTTCCATCAAGTCACGGTATCGCTTCTTGCCGCTCATTTGTTGCAGTTTACGCCAAGCCGTGCAGCCGTCGAACGTTTTCCAAAAAGCGCGACGGCAAGGCTGTCCAAGGAGCGTAGCGACTGATGTTGCTTGGTCTTGTTAAGCATTTTCTGGCTCCATTGGTTCGCGTTGCCATGGGTCATTTTCACTGTCACGCCATGCCAGCCAGCCTCTTGGTAGTGATGCAAATTCCTTAATAAATGGATGTCTTTCGTATATGCAGCCAAAGCACACAATTGCCATTTGATCGGTTTCTTGGGCGTAACCGCAAAGGAATTGCCAATCGCCATCATGATCGTGCGCGATAGTTAAGATTGGGAAACCTTCATGTACAATATTTTTTGTCGAGTACGTAACGTGGTCAATCGATTCATCAAAGGGCCAGTCATCTTCACTAAAATTATGTTTATGATCCATCATTCGACCTGATGCCTAACGGCCAAGCTCATTTGCGCGAATGCAGCGCAGCGGAATGAGCGTCAAATGGAGTGCAGTGTGTGTGCCCGGCATGGGCATGATCTTATGAGGTGAAAGTCCTCTGTACATATTCCGGAGGTTATCTGTATTGATAACTTTTAAAAGTACTAGCCGACGGCAAGGGTGTAAGGGCGACCGAGCATCTGAAAGAAGCCCGAGTGCAAACCTGCGAGCTGAAAAGACGGGCAGACAAAAAGCGAAGCGTTTGAACAGCGTTCGCTGACCCCGAAGGGGTGAGCCACTTGTGGCGAATAAATCGCATATAAGGCCGAACCCCTGGGTGAGTCAGCACAACATGACGAAGCCCGACCAGAGAACATGGGGGATGGTAAATGCGGCAGTTGTGTAGGGAAGGATCATGCTCTTACCCGGGGAAGCCTGCCAGCCTAAGTCTCGTAATGGAGGCGGTGGAACAGAGCCTGCGAGGGTGCGCGTTAACATGGCAGGTGTCAGCCGAGGACGAGAACCTGAGGGTTACCTTGGGGAAAGGTCTGAGGACAGTGTGGTATGGAGGTTGCTGTGAGCTCTGATTATTCGAAAACCCCGTCTGGGGAACTGGATAACAGGCGCGTCATTGAAGAATCTCCTGCCGATTTTGCATCGGTGGAACACATCGTAGCTTATGCGAGTGTAACTGAAGCATGGAAGAAGGTCAGAGCCAACAAAGGATCGCCCGGTGTTGATGGAATCAGCATTGAAGCGTTTCCAGAGTGGTGCAAACCTAGATGGAAGCTCTTCAAGGAGCAGTGGCTGATGGGCTCTTATCAGCCATCACCAGCACTCCGTGTGGAGATTCCGAAAGAGAGCGGGGGAGTGCGCTTTCTTGGTATTCCCTGTGTTATGGATCGGGTACTGATGCAAGCGATTGCGAAGGTATTCGGTAATATATTTGATCCAACTTTTTCTGATTGCAGCTATGGTTACAGGCCGAAACGATCTGTCCAGCACGCAGCCAGACAAGCGCAAGCTTATTATCAGCAGGGCTATGTATTTCAGGTCGATATTGATCTGGAGAAGTTCTTCGACACAGTGAATCATGATGTGCTTATGTCATTGGTCTCCAAACGTGTGAAGAATAAGGGTCTGTTGAAACTGCTTGGCCGTTTTCTGCGGGCTGGGGTGGTAGTGGATGGTCGCTTGCAGCCAACGAGAAAAGGTGTGCCGCAAGGCAGCCCTGTCTCACCGATATTGAGTAATATCCTGCTGGATGTACTTGATAAGGAGCTGGAGTTTCGCGGGCATAAGTTTGTTCGATATGCAGATGACTTGGCGATATTCGTGAAATCGGAACGTGCAGGCGAAAGAGTGCTTGCAAGTGTAAGCCAATTTCTTGAGCGAAAACTCAAGGTGAAGGTGAACAAAGGGAAAAGTAAGGTGAGCCACGTTAGAGATAGCTCAGTGCTCGGTTTCAATATTCACCACAAGAAGTTGCGAACGTTGGAGTGCAAAGTTCATGCATTCAAGCGCAAGTTGAAGCACATCACGCGCAGATGTCCGGGAATATCCATTGAATCCAGAATCATTCGGCTTAAGCACTATGTGCAAGGCCGGATGGCTCATTATGGATGCGGACTGAAGTATCATGATGCGGTGGAGTTTGATGGCTGGATCAGAAGGCGTTTGAGGATGTGTTACTGGAAACAGTGGCGCAGACCAAGAAAGCGAATCAGGGAGCTGATAAAGCTGGGAGTAAAGGTGCGAGAGGCCATATATCTGGGCTTATCGCGCAAAAGCTACTGGCGGCTATCGAAGACATTGGTGACGAATACCGGATTAAATAATAAACACTTTGAAAAGATAGGTCTCATTTCTGTGCGAACGTTATGGTGCAAGATTCATCACCCAGCCACGGCTCGGTAGACACTTGATGTGAACTCGATTTGCCCGATGAAGCATCTCTGCAAATAGCAGGTCAGGCGCCGTATACGGACCCGTATGTACGGTGCTGTGGGAGGGGGCCGCTAGAGCGGCTCCCTATCCCGATTAGGCATTTTGTTTCGCCGGATTAGCCGTACCAATGGTAGTGATTGGGCCATTGAACTCTGTAAAGACATCACCCTCAAACCCCGTGTTGAGCTTAAAGACCACTTCAGGCAGTTCTCTTGGCTTCACCGTCAATTCATACCCTGATTCATTTCTCTTTATGTGGAATTGCTGTTCACCAGCGACTTTTAGCTCAGAAACCACAATACCCATTTCACTATCTATGCCTTCTGCAGAGACGGGTGAAAGCATGAATACACATTCACCATATTCATTCCCTTCCTCATGAGAAAGAAGCATAAAGCCTGCGTGGCGCCCTTCCTTCGACCACAGAACTATTGCTTTTGGTATTTCAATCATGGTTTGCATGCCTAACGCTGAAGTGCAGCGGCGCGCAGACCGCTGCGCACAAGACTTGCCACTTGAACAGCGCAAGACAGCGGCCTGTGTGTCAGCTGCCGCGCATTGTTAAGTGTGAATTCATACCCCAACACTGAGGCTAAAACCCTCTGACGTTTTAGTAATGGAAATGTTCATATTTTTGTGCCCGTTATGAGAAAACATTAAAACTGGCCCCACATTATGTGCCTCAGTAAGGATGAAACTATCGCAGCTCACATTGTACTCGCATAAGGGAAATGCTTGATCTGGAGTATCTGTGTCAACTTTAATTACTACTGCTGCGTGGTCTCTAATAACTGAAAAATAGATAAAAACTCCTTTTGTCTCGATTGATAGAGACTGAATTGTCGAACTATTCGCCGACCCAAACTCTTCCTCAAGCTTAGAGCCAAAGAAATCTTCTACAGCCTTAAGGTTCATTGCAGACACTTAACGTCCTAGTTCAGGGGCGCGCCGCCGACAGGCGGAGCGTCCCCTGCAACGCCGGGTTGGGCATCGCCGTTAGGGGCAGTGGTTTTGCTATCCATCACCATGTGCATATCGACAAGTCGGTCAGAGAACAAGATGCCAATTCTTCCATTCTGCTGGTTCAATCCAAGGTCGCGCTTATCTGACATCATGTCGATGTTCTTCTTAACATCGGGCTTCATGCAGGACGACAAATATTCAATGAAGGCATTTACTGTTGCCACCTCTTCAGAGAGACGCTGCAACCCTACTGCATTGATTTCAACTCCCACGGTCCGCTCCCACATGCTTCGATATTCCTTGAATACCGGAACTCTTCCGTGGAAGTAGACGTCATTGAACCGGAGTTTTTCGAGAACAACATTCCCATGCAGCAAATCGTTCCGTTCATTGACAAGGGTGTGATAGGACTTACATGCTGGCGAGGAGTAGTCCACAGGGTTTGCAAAACCAACGCAAGTCATATGCAGTGATTTCACGCGGACATCGATTGGTTGTCGAATTGTGTTTTCTCGTAGTCGGTCGTCGCTCTTGAGTTCTGGGCGCATTAGTGCGAACAACAAAAAATTGACATACGCCTCGGCCATCACTGGCAGCATGGAGCGAATGCCAAAGCAAAGACCAAGCCCCTTGCTATATCTGCCGAGAATTTCTCCCCATCTGTCTTGCTGAATGTCATCGACCTCGGTGATGTCGGGGATCGCTTGTGTTTCTGGCTGAAGGTCCAAGGCGTGAACCTCGGATAGCATCTTCTCGACCGCGCGTCGCAACCGCTGATAGGGATTCACGAACTCCGTCCACTTTTCGAGCGACTTTCGAACCTCAGCGATTTTCTGTCCGTAGTTTGCAAAATCCGCCTTAACTTGCGCGGCAAAGATTTCGCTGTCGGCATCATGACTAGGGGTGAGATAATTATACGGGATAAGATGAGATAAACTAAAATCGGGCGGGATAAAAAACGCCCAAGCTGAGATGGTCGTAAGGCTAAAATGAAATAGCGTTACAAATACGGCGGCGAATT
>Ga0210050_1000418_pt1 | contig 54943 bp, 53 predicted proteins | sample CryGey132114_all_FD_185463 | JGI IMG/M metagenome (GOLD analysis project Ga0210050, IMG submission 185463) | Groundwater microbial communities from aquifer - Crystal Geyser CG22_combo_CG10-13_8/21/14_all (SPAdes) (version 2) | ecosystem: Environmental > Aquatic > Deep subsurface > Groundwater ... | reverse complement strand
AATAACCTTAGAATACATAGTAAACTAAAAATGCCTCCAGCTATATATGCTAGGAAGCAAAGATTATTAACTAATTATGTGCCAATTAGAGTATAGACAGATTGTCTAAAGAAATGGGTACCCACCAGGCTGACCAAGATAAACTTGAGAGCCAACCGGAGCTAAATATTCAATAGTGCCAGGCGTTAAACTGCGTATCAAGCTGTATTCTTTAGGAATGACAGTGCCGCTGACAACTAAATCGGTAGTGACTTGATTTTGTCTAGCAATTTTCTGTACTTGTACTTGTTTTTTAGGAGCATTTCCCTCGCTGGCGTCACTTTTAACACTACAACCACTAAAAATAACAGTAATGATTAATAAAAGGGATAAAATGCTAATTTTATTTATTCTTCTTGATAACATATGGTTAATTAAATTAAAGTTAAATATTCGAATGTATAAATTAACATGAAAATATAGTTAGGTCAAACTAACACAAAAGTTAGTTTTTGTCAATAAAAATAGTCCCGGGTAAGGAGGCACATAAACAACCCGGGACATCCGCTGGATAGGAGAGGGAGCTAGGACTGTGAATGTTTCTCCTATGTGCGGTTAAGAGAACTATAATATTAAAAGTTTATTTTATCTTTAATTTTTGTCAATATATCATAAATATGCTATATTTTAAGAGTTAATTATTATAAAATTATATGAGTGATTCAGATAATCAAGTAAAAAAATATGACCCAAAAAAGATTCAGGAGTTTACCAGACAGGGTGAATTTAAGGGTTTGCATAATAAAGTAGAGGCTATAGATAGCGTTATTAAAGAAAGGACGCAAGCTATTCGCAGAGGCGAATATGATACTTCACGGCAAAGAGGAGATTATCAGAGAATCTTAAAAGCAGACTCAAGCTTGACTGATAGAAATAAAAAAGATGTTAAAAAATTATTAAATACTTGGGGTACTCAATCGCAAAAACTAGCTTCGCCAAAATCAATCCCCAAGGCAGTGAAAAAAGAATTGCCAAAACCAAAAAAAGACCTTCCCCGCACTCAACTTTATAAACCAAACGATTCTCTTAATAATCCTTTAAGCCCAAATTATTCTGGAGGTCAGCTAGCTTCTAGTAGTAGTTTTGCTAGTAGTATGAGAATGCCAAAGTTATTGAAATAATCTTATTTAAAAAACACCTTTCGACTACGCTCAGGGTGTTTTTTAAATTTTATAGTCTTTGATAATTTTCTAAAATAAATTTTTTATATTGATTAGCTTCTTTTGTCCGATCCTCTTTATCAGCAGGCAGCATAAAAATATAAGGTGCTTTGACTAGGGCACTGTATAATTGATGAAACAGCAAAACATCTTCTTCAATTTTGCTAATTTTATAATAATCTTTGTATCCCTGAATAAAAGTATCAGCTTCTTTCTGACCCAGCCAGATAAGTATATCCAATGATAAACGAGCGATATTATGGATTGGTTCTGATGCTTGCCAAGCTTCTTTTGGTAGCATTACATCTATAAACTGAAGCTGGTTGTTTTTATAAACAACATTATCTGAGTGGCTATCTATAGAGATTACTGGAGCCTGGTTTGTGATGGGAATAAACTTTTGTTTCCTTTTTTCAGTGAAGGCAATTAAGCTATTGATGGATTGATCAATATTTTCTTTATAAATATGAGGGGCTGCTAAATATCCCCATTCTCTTAAATCATGGAGCCGTTGCATAAAGTTGACAAAATAGTCAAAATTTTGATCTGGCTGTTGGGGAAATTCCGCTATTTGTTTGGTCATTTTATAACCAATAGTCCGTAAGTCATCTTTTTTTAATTGGCCTTGTTTTAAAACAGAGGTCAGATTATGTTGAGCATTAATGCGCGACATTTGAATAACTAAATCCTCTGCTAATTCTGGGTCAGTCACGATTTCTACAGTTCCATCCGTAACATTAAAACCAAATAATCTTTGATAAACCTCTTTATTAAAATAATTATTCCAAAAAAAGTCCTGCCTAATAAATTTTTTTCTTAATTTATCATCAGCAAGATTAACAAATTTCTGATTAAAATCCTGATTATTTCTTTTATATATTTTATAGACTGTCTGGGGATAAAGATAAAGATGGGAAATCAGTGATTCAATATGTTCTGGTTGATGACCGATTTCTAAAAGCCCGCTGACTTTATTGTTTTTAAAAGCTTGATCTATGGTATTATCTCTATCTTTTTGCATACCTAAATTATATCATAAGTTTATTTTTATTACTTTGCTGGCTGACGCTGAGATTTACGTCGTTCATTTTCAGTCAAACCTTGTTTACGTAAACGAATGGATTTTGGGGTTACTTCCAAGTATTCATCTTCAGAAATAATCTCTAATCCTTTTTCAATGGTTAAGATATTTGGTGGAGTCAAAGTAATAGCCTCATCAGCCCCTGAGCTACGCATATTGCTTAGTTGTTTACCCTTAATGGGGTTGACCATCATATCAAATCCTTTGGCAGTGTTACCGATAACCATACCCTCATAGACTTCTATGTTTGGTCCAATATAGAGTGTGCCGCGGTCTTGAAGATTGAATAAAGAAAATCCTAAAGCTTTGCCAGTAGCCATTGAAATCATAGAGCCAACATCGCGTTTTTTTATGGTGCCAGTATAAGGACGATAATCAAGCACCCGAGAACATAAAATACCTTCGCCACGGGTATCGATAGTAAATTCACCACGATAACCAAGCAGACCTCTAGTTGGTATTTCAAATATGAGACGCATTTGACCGTTGTCGTTTTTCATAGCAGTAACAACTCCTTTTCGTTTGCCCATTTTTTCCATAACAATACCAGAACTAACTTCTGGAACATCAATAGTTACTTCTTCAAAGGGTTCAAATTTTTTACCCTCTCTTTCTTCTATAATGACTTGTGGTTGAGATACTTGTAGTTCATAACCCTCCCGACGCATAGTTTCAATCAATATAGCAACATGTAACTCTCCTCTGCTATATACTTTGAAAGTATCGCTGGAAAAATCAATCTTCATTCCAACATTGATTTCTAATTCTTTTTCTAGTCTTTCTTTAAGTTGTTTGTTAGTTACATATTTACCTTCGCGACCAGCAAAGGGAGAATTATTTACTAAAAAATTTAAAGAAATAGTTGGTTCATCTACCATAATAGCTGGTAAAGGTGGCTGCTCAAGAGAGACACAAATAGTCTCACCAATATCAATGTCTGGAAAACCAGCAATCATAACAATATCACCAGCGATAGCTTGGTCTATTTCTTTTCTTTCTAAACCATGAAAAGTAAATAATTTCGTGGCCTTGCCTTTAATATTCTGGCCATTAGTTTTTTTGAGAATTAAATTATCTTTAATAGAAATTGTTCCTTCATAAACTCGACCGATTGCTAAACGACCCAAAAAATTGTCATAGCCAAGATTAAATGATTGAAATCGTAAAGGTAAATCAACTTGTGATTGCGCGGGGTCAACTTTTTCTAGAATCATATCTAGCAATGGTGTTATATCTAATGATTCATCAGTTAAATATCGTTTAGCAATACCATTTTTAGCAATACTATAGATGGTTGTAAAATCCAATTGTTCATCAGTTGCTCCGAGATCCATAAATAATTCCAGAACTTGCTCGTGAGCTCGATGAGGATCAGCAGCTGTTTTATCAATTTTATTTAGGACTAAGATTGGTTTGTGGCCCAATTCTAAAGATTTTTTTAAAACAAATCTGGTTTGCGGCATTGGTCCTTCTTGAGCGTCAACTACTAACAAGACACTATCAATGGAGCGCAAGACTCTTTCAACTTCTGAACCAAAATCTGCATGTCCAGGAGTATCAACAATGTTAATCTTAGTGTCTTTATAAAATACGGAAGCATTTTTTGAATAAATCGTAATACCCCGCTCTTTTTCCAAAGCGTTTGAATCCATAGTGGCATTTTCATCCGAAACCATACCGGTTTGTTTAAGTATGGCGTCAGTTAAAGCTGTTTTACCATGGTCAACGTGAGCAATGATGGCAATGTTTCTAATCTCCATAAGCTCTAATACTACTAAAAATATTAATTTTTAGCAAGGGGTAGTAGTGAGATCATTTTAATCAAAAAACCGTTTAATTATTTAATTAACGGCTTTTTGTTTTTATAATCAAAAAACTATTTCTTTTTATTTTTGGCAGATTTTTTGACAGTTTTTTTCTTTGCTACTTTCTTTTTAGAAGTAGTTTTCACTTCTTTAGTCTTTTCCGTACCTTTGGCTGGAGCTTTAGAACCCAATGCTTTTATCAGCTCATCAAGTTTATAATTTAAAGTCTTAATACCTTTTAGGATTTCTTGAGAATCTTGATTTGACTGGCTACCACCTCTATCTTCAAAACGAGGTCTTTGGCTTTCTCTTCTATCACTGTTAAATCTATGTGATCTGGAAGCACCACCACCTTGTTTGGAAAAACAAGTATTACAAAATATTGGTTTATCACCACTTGGTTTAAATGGCACCTCACAATTTTGTTTGCAAGCGTCACAAATAGCTTGATGCATAACTGGTCTACCGCCCCCTCGATTAAAACCACGTTTTTGATCTCTTCCAGCAAAATCGCCTCCTCCTCTTCTATCATTAAATCTATTACCTCGATTAAAATTTTTCATAATTTATTTATATTAATAATTTTCGTTTTTTGTTTTGGCTTCGGGACTAGGACTCGAACCTAGATTCTCAGGACCAGAACCTGATGTCCTACCATTAGACGATCCCGAAATATTTTTTAATAATTTTGTCTTTTTCTTCTCGACCTATTCCGGATTTTAAATAAATTTCACGTTCATATGACCAATTAGATCTTTTTTGACTGATTAAAATATAAACAAAATGTTTCATAATCACTCTTCTTATTTATAGTTTTGGACAGGACCCTTACCTGCCGGCAGGCAGGAGAACCTAGTGTCCTACCATTAGACGATCCCCGAATAAAATATAAATTATGTTTTACTGATTCTTTTATTCAAGTATGTTCTTCCAAAATCAGTCTTCATATAAGTTTTAATAAGTGTTCTACCTGCCCGCATCGCTACGCGAAGCGTTGCAGGCGGGCGATCCCCGAATATTTGGAACAAACTTCTTTATACTATTTCTCCGCCAAAAGTGTCAATGGCCTCCTCTACTTCTTTTTCATGACCACCTTTAAATTTCTGATGACTTTTTTTATAATCTTCATCTACTTGAAAACCAACATTTATTTTATGACCTAAAATTCTACTTAAAATTCCGGATAAATGATTTTTAACTTTCGGTTTATCTAGTTGCTCCAAATGAAAACCGTATTCTAAACCAATAATCAATTTTTGCTGATCAATTGATAAAGGATGGCTAGTCTGCAGAATAGCCGATAAAGAATGATTAAAGGGTTTGGTTTCTTTGATTATTAAAGACCAATGATCTTGGACTTTTTTAAAATCGTCATTGGAGGGTTGATGTTCTGGCAGATCGGATGAATCAATTTTGGGGATCTGATAGTCTTGGTCTAATTTTTTATCTGTTAAAAATTCTACACAGCCCAGTTCTAAAGGCAACTGATCTATTATTGATTCTTTTATTGATAATTTATCCAAGAGAATGTTTAACAGTCGCGATAAATCGTCTAAAGGAAATTCTTGAGCATGTTCTTTAAGATTTTCGACTATGTCATCGGCGAAATCTAAATTAAAGCTAGGACCAATAATTTGATAGAGCATTATTTGCCGCAGATAATCTATTAAGTCATCTATAAAAATTTTTAAATCAATCCCCTCTTCCACTAATTTATTAATCTGGTTTAAAGTAGTGGCCAAATTATTAAGACGCAAACCTTCTACTAAATTATTGATTTCTTGCCAATTACTGCGCGGCAGAACTAAAGAAGCCAATTCATCAGTGATTTTAGTTTGGTCTAAAGAAATAATCTGACCAAGCAATGATTCCGCATCTCTTAAACAACCCTCTGATTTTCTAGAGATCTCAGCTAAGATATGCTCTGGTACTTCAATTTTTTCCCATTCAATAATTTCCGTCAATCTTTTGATAATATCCTGTTGAGGAATTTTTTTAAAATCAAACCTCTGACAGCGGGAAATAATAGTTTCCGGCACTTTATGAATTTCAGTGGTCGCTAAAATAAAAATAACGTGTTTAGGCGGCTCCTCTAATGTTTTTAGCAGGGCATTAAAGGCGGATTTAGAAAGCATATGCACTTCATCAATCACAAAAACCTTACAACCCTTATTATTAAAAGGAGGGATTTGAGCGTTAGCAATAATATTTTCTCTTACATTATCAACACCAGTATGAGAAGCAGCGTCAATCTCAATAATGTCCATTGATCGGTTGTTTAAGATGAGCTGACAAATTTCGCATTTATTACAAGGTTCAGATTGATCAACTGAGCGATCTAGACAATTTAAAGAACGGGCAAACAATCTGGCTAGAGTTGTTTTACCAGTCCCACGCGGACCAACAAACAAATATGCATGAGCTATTTGTTTAGAAACAATTTCATTTTGCAGAGTAAGTTTGATTGGTTTTTGGCCAACAACCTCCTTAAAGGTCTTTGGCCTATATTTACGATAAATGACTTCTGGCATATTAATGATTTATAAAGTGATATCAAGATCGTCCATAGAGTTGCTGTCAACCGGACCACTGCTATAATTTTTTTTAATAACATTTTCTACCGCTGCCCAATTACTATCATTATCTTTAGGCACTAAGATAACAACTTCATCTCCTTCTTCCCCTCTAAAATAAGTGATGCTGGCCAATAAAACTTTATAAATCTTATCTCCGGCTATGATGACAAATTCGTCTGATTTTTTATCTTTAACTAAATGTCCGACCAGTCTTTTTCTTTCTACCGGAGATATTTGTTTAAAAATGAATGATCCGCTTGAATCAATAGTTAATTTCAATATATCCCCTTCCACCAGTTTTGATTTTGAAGCATAGTTGGCTGGCACTGAATATTTTTTACCGTCAGGTCCGATCATTAATTGGCCATTAAAAACACCTTCGATCACTAAACCTTCTTCGCCTTGGTGTTCTTGGCCTTCTTGAGCCGCTTTTAAACTATAATCAACCGCTTCCGTAGAACTCTTACCTAATATTTCTCCTAAAGTTACTTTGGCTTTTTTTAGCTCTAGTTCCAAATTATATATGAAAGATTCTAACTCTTTTATTTTTTTTGATTTTGACATTTTTATTTTTGTTTATCTTGAGCGAAGTCAAGATGTTTGACTTAAATTTATCATAAAACACCGGTTTTGGCAATCCGATGTTTTTGGCCAACTAAACACTAATTTATCGTAAAATCAGACATTAGTTCTCCGGCTAATCTCCTCTTCCACCATAGTACGCTCGCGGCCGTATTTCAAGCGCGATAACTCTTTAATAGCTTGAGCTAGTTCAAAATTTCCTTTTTCCGGATAAATTGGCTGAAAATTAAAAGCTGGTGGATTAGCATTGTCAATTAATAATTTAATGTAACAGGTATATTTCGGCATATTAATCAAGTCATATTCTGAGACTATTGGGGCCATTTGCTTAGCGATTATTTCGGAATCTTCCACACCAATGCGGTATGAAATAATAGTGCCGACATTGCCAAAGATAGCATCTCTGATGCTGGTATTATTATTTTTGGTCAATTGAGCGATAAATTGATGGGCTAAAATTAAATTTAATTTGTATTTTCTTGCTTCTGATAAAATAACAGAAATAGTATCGGTGATAAAATTTTGGAACTCATCAATATATAAATAAAAATCATTTCGCTGTTCTTCAGAGATATTAACTCGACTCATGGCAGCAAAAAGCAATTTCCCGATAACAATCATACCTAATAAATTGCTGTTCATCTCGCCGATTTTTCCTTTGGATAAATTGAGTAAAATAATTTTGTTTTCGTCCATGGCTTTTCTAAAATTAAAAGCACTTTTTTCTTGAGCAATAATTGGACGAATAGTGTCGTTGGAAATAAAAGGAGTTAATTTGCTAGTGATGTAAGGGACCATATTGGCTAGGGCAGCTTCACCACCGGCTTTTTGCGCTTCTTTTTCCCAAAAATCTTTAACAAAACGATTTTGCACTTTTGATAATTTATAACGGCGATATGATTCATCAGCTAGTACTTTGGGAATTTCCAAAAGAGTCGCCCCTGAATCTTTATCATCCATAATCAAGAGCATGGCGTTTCTCATATATTGTTCAAACATTGGTCCGCCAGTGGCTTTAAGATCATAAAGCTTGTCAAAAATGGCAATCATTTCGTTAATAACAAAAGTTTTCTGCTCACCGTTTTCGTATTCCAACATATTCATACCCATTGGTCGTTCTATATCAGCCGGATCAAATAGAATAACCTCTTCTGCTCTTTCCTTAGGCACATGAGTCAGAATTTTTTCCACTAAATCACCGTGCGGATCAACTACGCACACCCCTCGTCCTTCTTTAATATCCTGAATAAGCAAACTTTCCATGAATACGGATTTTCCCACACCAGTTTGACCAATGACGTACATATGGCGACGCCGATCTTCCTGTTTTATTCTAACTAGTGTTTCTTTGCTGCGATACTCATTTTTACCTAAAATAATACCTTCGCGTGGCATATTATTAGGCGGTGGAGCTTTAGCAGCATCCAGCCAGTCAATATTAGGAGTTTCAGTGGTTGGTAACGGCAAATGGACCACAGAAACCATTTCTTCAGCATTTAAAAGAACATTATGATTAGATATAAAATTTCGGTAGATAAAATTATTAATAATAGAATCAGGATGACGAGGTATTTGGGCTTTAAAACTATTACCAAATTCATAAATATTATACTGGCTGTAGCTGTTTAAAATGTCAGATAAAATAGCGTTTGATCTAGTTTTATCTGGGGCAGAGACAACAACTCTAATATTAACGTCCATGCCTGGCTTAGAAGTCTTTTCTTCTAATCCCTTAGCTCTTTCCTGCTCCATGCTGGATAATTGCTCTTTTTCTTCTGGCTTTGTAAGTTTTTCTTCATCTTTCTGACGGGTGGTAAAAAACATACTAGTGGAAAAATTTATTATTTTTTCGACAATTCCGAAAAATCCTCCGCCACCCTCTTTACTTAGGGCCTCATGAAAAGACATGCCTTGATACATATTTCTAGCTATTTTTCTTCCCCGCCTATGCCATTTTTTTGGCGCTGATCTAAAAATATACTGCACAACAGCTGATTCATTATCGTTTAATTTGCTTAAGCTGTTAGTAATCCCCTCTAAAGGATCGTTTTCAAAAGTCCGATAAGTTTTAATCGGTAAAGAAAAATCATTAGCTAATCTTAAACTGCCGCCTGCGATTTGGCTATTGGCTTCAAAAATATTATAATCAGAAATTTCTTCAAAATAAATCTTTCCGTAAACCGCCTGGAGCTGTTGAATAAAAAAATCACGGAAGCGATGAGCTACAGCGGCATAAAAACTGATTTGGCCATTGTGAGAGACTAACTCTAAAGAAAAGATATCAGTCCGAGTGCCGACTACTTTTTTTTCCGCTTTTAGAGCAGCTAAAGAAGCAAAGAAATTTTCAATTTTACCAAGAGTGCTGACAATATATTCTTTGTTTAGCTCCTCTTTTTCCTGTTTGGTATATTTGGGAATTTTAATTAATAAAATATCCAAATCTAAATTTTTATTGGATTTATTCTTGAAAGATTTTAAGACCAACCAGATAGCAATAATGATTACTAAAATAAATCCGGCTAAGATGATTAAAGTTGTTAGATCTAAAGACATTATTTTTTGTTTTGATGCATTTTTATTATCAAATCAGCTTTGATTTTTGCTTCCTGTTCTATATAATGTTTATTAACTCGCGGAATAATACGCAGCCAGCCAACAATTAAATTAATAATTTGTTTAACTTTAAATTTACCTTTTTGTAAAATGGTAGTAATTTGACGGGCTGTTTCTTCGCCTTTAATTTTAAATTTTTGTTGAGTAGCCGCATCCATTGACAAAAATACTTTGTCCATGTCCCGGGACAAAATACTTTCTACTTTACGCAAAGTAACAGTGCTGGTCGAAATTTTGGTTTTATCCTGTGAATCTGAATCATCTGGCAAGACCACCGATTGGGCTGACGCATCTTGCTCGGCTTTTTTTTCAGTAAACTGTTCAGGCGATTTTTCTGGAGCAGTTTTTTGTTCAGCTGATTCTACTGACTGTTCAGGACTAATTGGTGTTTTTTCTATATTTACTAAATCAGGCATATTTTTTATTGATAATTAGATAAATATATTATAACAGATTTGAGGTTTTTAGGTAAGGCAAAACAAAAAAACCGTTGAGCTGAGCTCGACGGTTTTAAGATTAGAATCGGCGCTTATTCCAAGACTAAAATCATTGAGTTGTTTTTTATTATTCCAGATAGCCCGTAGAAAACTAAGCTATAAGAAAATAAACAACAGAACTCATAGATTATTAATGTTCCTACAGGAGCACCCTGTATAAACCATAAACCTATGACACTCATAGATCCTAAAAAAGTGCCTACATGGAATGTAAATTTTATTTTCACATCCATTCTGGATAAGAAATAATAAACAAAACCGATAAACGCACCGCTGTAGGTCATTATTAAAAGAATATCCTTGGAAAGATTGTTTTTAAGCTCATTATACCATCTTGGCAATTGGTCTTGAAAAACGATAAATAACACGATATTTATCAGGATAACAGCACTGAAAGTTATCAAACATTCTCGCTCTTTTTTCTGCATAACTATACTCCTTTCAAAGTTCTAAGATCTAATAAAAAATAATATATAACAGATATTATGTCAAGAACTAGATAATATAATTCTTAATTTTTTTATAAACTATATCTCTTTTTTCTATATTAACTAAATAATATGTTTTTTGATTAATTAGCAAACAAATATCGTGCCGGCCCTTTTTCTTGATTTGACTAATATTACGCAATTGTACTGCTCCCTGCATAGTGTAGGTTTTTTTATTGAGAGCTTGCAAATAGATAATTCTTTGATTAGTTAAAAGATAATAATTATGCTGTTCTAAAAGATAAGTGGTAAAGATGAAAATCAGGAAAATTGCTAAAATTACCCACAAGATCACTCCTAATCGTCCGGCCTGCCACATAGGAAATAAAAGAAAAAAAGTGGTCAAGAGTAAAATAAATATAAAAAATGGCTTATGACTTTTGTCTCTGGATCTAATTACTAAAAGCAAACCTTCCCTTGTTTTTAAAAATTTGCTAAACTTATTCATAATGAATAGAAAAACTCAAAAAATTATTTGGATTATCTTATCTACTTTTATAATCCTTTCCATGATTCTTTGGACTTTTGGCGCTTCTTATTTCTAACGTTTTAAAACAGCCAAGTAGGCCTCTTGGGGGATATCAATTTTGCCCTGCTGGGCCATTCTTTTTTTACCTTTTTTTTGCTTTTCCAAAAGTTTACGTTTACGAGTAACATCTCCGCCATAAAGTTTAGCGGTAACATCTTTTCTCATAGCGGAAATTTTTTCAGCGGCTACGATTTTTCCGCCTACGGCTGCCTGTAGTTTAATGGCAAATTGAGCGCGTGGCAAAACGTCTTTTAATTTCTTAATTATGCTTTTACCGACATGATGAGCCCGATTTTTATAAACTAAACTAGTTAAAGCTTCGACTGGATGCTCAGCCACTAAAATATCCATCCTCACTAATTCACAACGGCGATAATCAAAAAATTCATAATTTAAGGAAGCATAGCCCGAAGAAATACTTTTAATATTATCGTAGAAATCCACTAGAATACTGGACAAGGGGATGGCATAACTTAAAATTACCCGATTTTCATTCAAATATTTGGTATCCTTATGTGATCCATTTTTTTCGGTGATATATGACATTAAGCTACCCAGATATTCTTGAGGTGTTAAAACTTCTATGCTCATATACGGCTCTTCAATGTAATCAATATGACTAGGATCTGGCATTTCTGTTGGAGTGGTTAGAATCATCTCAGATTTATTTCTTAAGTGAAGTTTATAAGCTACGGTTGGTGTGGTAACAACTAGGCTTAAATCAAATTCTCTTTTTAACCGTTCCTGAAAAATTTCTAAATGAAGGAGCCCTAAAAATCCACAGCGGAAGCCAAAACCCAAGGCCGATGAATTGGTTGGTTCAAATTCTAAACTAGCGTCACTTAATTTTAATTTTAAAATGGCCTCTCTTAATTTGTGATAATCATTTCCTTCTTGCGGAAAAATACCAGCATAAACCATTGGTTTAACTTTTTTGTAACCGGGCAAGGGCTTAACTTGGCTTTTTGGAGAAATGATTGTATCTCCCACTTGTGCTTTTTCTAAATCTTTAAGTCCGGTGACTAAGTAACCGATTTCTCCTGAATTTAATTCCTTAGCACTGACCCAATGCGGTTTAAAATAGCCCAAATCTAAAACTTCGCTAATTTCTCCGGTGGCGCAAAATTTTATTCTATCCCCTTTGTTTATTTGACCGCCAAAAACTCTAATATAAATCACTACTCCTTTATATTCATCATAATTGGAATCAAAAATTAAAGCTTGCAGTTCTTTGTTTTCTTCTATAGGAGCGGGTGTTTTTTGACAGATGGCTTTTAAAACTTCTGTTACTCCTTGACCGGTTTTAGCAGAAATAAGTAAAATATCTTCTTTATTGCACCCTAGGAGATTGATAATTTCCTGGCTGACTTTTTCGACATTAGCTGCCGGCAGATCAATTTTATTCATCACTGGAATTATCTCTAAATTTTGTTCTACAGCTAAATATAAATTAGCTAGAGTTTGCGCTTCTACGCCTTGGGTGGCGTCAACCAGTAAGACAGCGCTTTCTACAGCCGCCAGAGAACGGGAAACTTCATAAGTAAAATCAACATGACCAGGGGTATCAATTAAGTTTAAAATAAAACCATCCCACTCCATTCGGGCTGGTTGTAATTTAATGGTAATTCCCCTTTCTCTCTCTAGTTCCATTTGGTCTAAGAGTTGATTCTTCATTTTCCGCTTATCCACGGTGCCGGTTATTTCCAGCATTCGGTCAGCTAAAGTAGATTTACCATGATCTATATGAGCAATAATACAAAAATTTCTAATGTTGGCCATTTTTGAAAAATAAAATAAATTTTTTTAACAATTTTTTGATAATTTGCACTTCATCAAGTTTAAATAATATACTCAAAATCAAATAAGTTAGCAATCCTATCAGCCCGGCTCCGCAACCTTGAATAAACACTCCTAAAAAACTGTGCATATTAACCAAAGGAGCAAGTAAATGCAAAGAGCCATAGGTGGTAATTCCAGCTATTAAAGAGTTAAATGAAATTTTAATTAAAGAATTAAAAATTAAGGTGTCATTAATATGTTCAATTCGGAAATGTAACACAATATATAAAAGTAACATATTAACGATGCTAGAGAAAGAGAAAGCCAGAGCCAGACCCATCACTCCTAAAGCATGGGACAAAAACCAAGAAAGCACAATATTTAATAAAATACTTAAAATACTGATGGTCATTGGCGTTTTAGTATCTTCAAAAGCATAAAAAGAACGGGCTAAAAGAGGAATAAGGCCTTGGGCAAAAAGAGATAGAGCAAAAAATCCTAAAGTTTGAGCAGTATAATAAGTATTGTTCCAATCAAAGGCGCCAGTGCCTAAAATAATTCTAACAATTTGAGCTCGTAAAATCACCAAAAGCACTGAAATAGGGATCAGTAAAAATAAAATACGCCTTAAGCTAACCGAAAAATTTTTTTTAAATAATTCCTGATTTTTTTCTGTAACCGCTTGGGTAAAAGTAGGAAATACCGCTACTGCTAAAGACACTGCAAAAAGACTGACCGGTAAACTCTGTAAATTATTAGCTAAATTAAAAACTGCAATACTTCCCGCGGACAGAGTTGAAGCAATCATGGTAATGACCACTAAGTTAATTTGCCCGGCTGCTAAGCCAATAGTTCGCGGGAGCATAAGTTTTAATATTTTTTTTAGATCACTAGTCCACTTTAAAAAAAATTGATAACGCCAACCGCATTTAAAAACTTCTGGCAATTGTACAATTAAATGTAAAAAAGCACCTAGAAATACTCCCCAAGCCAAACCAATTAAGCCGAATTTTGGATAAAAGAAGATAATACCAATAATAATGCCAATGTTATAAAAACTAGCTGCTAAAGAAAAACTAAAAAATCTTTTCCATGAATTTAAAATACCACCAATAAGATTGGAACCTACAAAAAATATTATAGCTAAGAGCATAATTCTAGTCAGTTTAACAGTCTGCTCCAATTGCCAATCAGCAAAACCCGGTGTAATTAAAGGCACAATCTGTGGTGTAAAAATCACAGCAATAACTACTAGGAAACCGATTAACAATAGAAAAAGATTTAAAACTGAATTTGCCAGCAATAATCCTTCTTTTTTGTTTTTCAGCCAAACTTTTTGAAAAACAGGAATAAAAGCGGAAGTTAAGGCTCCTAAAACTAAGGTATTAAAAATCAAATCAGGCAAACGAAAAGCCGCATAATAAATATCCGATAACTCACTAGCTCCAAAATTATGAGCAATTAATCTTTCTCTAAGCAAGCCAAATAATTTTGAAAGTAGAGAAAAAAAGGCGATTAAGAAAGCGCCCCCAGTGACTGTGTTGTTGATTTTAAACCACAATTTATGCCACATGATGTATTACTTTGTCGCCACTATAAAACCAAAATATTGATCATAAATCAAATCTTGACTATAAGCGACCAAATCATCCGTAATGCTCATTTTTTCTTTTTCTGAAGCATTATTCCAGACAACCTTTATGTTATCTGACAATAAAATAGAAGAATTAAAAATAGTCCTTTTACTGCCAGATTGTGATTGAACTAATAAACTATAATTATCTAAACGCCAATTAGATTGAAAAAGTTTCTGCCACCAATTATTAACTAGAGGATCGCCTAAATTTAAATTAAAAGGTAGTTTATATTTAACAGAAACAGTTTTTGTTTCACCTGGCTTAAGAGCTGTCCAATTGGCGAACACTGTTTTACCTAAACTATTATAAATTTCGGTATTAGAAACATTATCTATCATTTTATTTTCCTCTTGAGCAATATCTGGATCAATTTGAGCATTATCATCAGCTGGATGGAAATAAGCATTAGGAATTTTATCAAAACCTACGGCCTCAATAAATTGACTATTAAGAGGCACATAGATTCTTAGATAAGAAACATTACCGCCTTCTATGCCAGCCAAGGGATTGTCCTCCTGACCTTTATTAGTTCTGGTGATTCTAAGGGTATTAATAATTTCACCATTTGGTTGAATTTCGGCCTGATGATCAATGGTCTGATAAAGGTCATTGTCAGTCTTACCACCAGCAATATTAGTGCTAATTATATTTAAATAATCCCGATCCGTAGCATACATTCTGCCTGACCAACCAAAACCGTCTATTTTTTTCTGCAAATTATCATCATGTAGATAAATTTGAATATCTTTGGTGGATAATATTTTAGCAAAGGCAGTAACTACCTCTTTTTGATTCTCCTTAAAGCTTAGTAATTTTTCCAAGACTCGCGGTACCAAATCAGCAATAATTGCCTTAGGTGTGTTGGCTTCTTTGTCATAATTAAATTCCACTTCTTCTTGAATAACGGAGAATAAATTATTGGCTGTAATAGTGACACCATAATCATCCATCGTGATCGGTCCTAAAATTTCTAGTAATTTTTTTAAAACATCTGCATTAATAGCAATCAACCCATCCACTGAAGACCCCCCGCTTTGTTCATATAAAGAAGTAATTTTTTCAGCTGAAGTGGGAAAATCAGGCCACCAATTAGCATCCCAAATATTAAAGTGAGAATTAATCAAAGATAATGCTTGAGGCACTTGATATTTTACTGTTAACCCAGCTTCCAGATCATACATCCCGCCCTGCGGTATTTCCAAATTAACAATTTCTCCCTGATAAACATCAAATAAAGCAAAACTGCCAATAAATCCGCCGGTGGCTCTCAACTCATTATTATTTTGAAATAAAACTATATATCTTTTTTCAGTATCATGACCAAGCACTTCTTCCAAAATAGTGAATATTTCATGAACACTATGTAAATTATCAAGTGTTGATGGTAGATAGTCTTTTAAACCGTTAAAATATGGTCTAAGATCATTAGGCAAAGCAGAGGCAGAAATGCCATTTAAATCTTTCTGGGCCTTAGTTAGATAAGGTAGTGTTTTCTCTATTTGTTGATTAATAAAAACTAAATTTTCGGTTAAAGTCTGCTCTTTTTGTAATTTTTGGTTTAAAACGGCGGCTGCTTCAGAGATATTAGTGGCAATAGCCAGCATATTTTGACTTAAAGATATTGGCTTACCAATTACCGGCATTAAAGAAGCTGTTTTTAACATCCATTGATGATACTCATCTAAGACATCTTGGGCTTGATTAAATTGCTCTAACGCTTTTTCAAAATCGGCCTGAGCATTTTGATAAGAATTTTCTGAAGCAGAAATTACACCGGTCTGTAAATTAATAATCCCCTGTTTACCAAAGTTCAAAATTTCATCTTTATCGCTTTGAATTTGTCCTAGCCAAAATAATCCTCTAATTGGCATCAAAATTACACCCATAACCAAAGCAAAAACAATCACCCGACTGCCAATACTCTGTAGTTTCAGAGGTTTAACTGCTAAACTCAAAGTTCCGTTGAAATCAAAAAATTTCTTTTCCTCTTGAGGATAATGAAATTCCCGTTTCTCAGTAACTTTTGGCTGATCAAATTTTTCTTTAAGTTTTGTCCAGCTGTTTTTGTAAGTTTTTAATTTGGTTCTAGTTGGTTTTTTATCTTCTCTTGACTGTCTTAAATCCAAAACATAGTGAGAATGATTAACCACATCAATATTTTGAATATTTTCTTTTTTTAGAAGGTCTTCCTTCTTATTATTCTTTATTTCTTGTAAACGGTACAATAACTCCCGCTCAGATAAATCCTGCTTAATCAGACGATCCAATTCAGCTAAAGCTTTTTGTTTCTCTGTTTGCCTTTGCTGACGACTAATGTCGGTTTCTTCTAAAAGAAATTGGTCTAAATCATCAAGCAGGTCTTTCTTTAAAGCCTTGAAGTCAATTTTTTTAGAAACAGTTTTTCTAGTAGTTTTAGTTGTTTTTTTCTTAATTGGCATTGACTATATTATAACAGATTTAAATAAAAAGACAAAATAAAAAACACCTTACTTACCTCGGCCTTCTAAAAACAATTTGATAAATAGTAGATAATATGATATGTTATCTATATAATTAGACAATAATTAAAATTATAAAATTATGGAAATCAGAAAATTTATACCTGATCAACCTCCAATAGATAGAAGAGGTAAAGTGGGTATTAGAATTTTAGAAGGTAGTAAAGAAAAGAAAACTGAGCTATCTGAAGCAGAGCGTATGGAGCAAGAAAGGAAAGACTATTTTGACTTTTCTGGAGATTGCGGCCGTAGCGCTTATGCAGAATTAACTAATGATGAGGACGGAATTAAATATCCTCATTTAGAAAACACAGTAAAGCATGGCGCTTTATACTTCGGACATACTAATTTTAAACCGGAAAATCCGGTGAATCACCCAACGGAATACATTGACGCTTTTAAAAAATTTATCGAGCAAAGTCAAGAAGATGTTGCCAAAGCCGATCCAATAAAACCAGAAGAAATTGAAGAAATGATAAAAAAAAATTTTTATTATACTTCAAGTGTTGACGGTAATGATTATAATCTTACTGCTGAAAATTGGCCTTATCATAACTTTAAGGGTAAAAAAGAAAATTATGAATTACGGATAAAAGAAGCTAAAACTACACTTAAAGAGTTCGGTGAGGCAGCAATGGAAGCCGGAGATAATAAGACCTATGAACTTGTCCAAAATGTGTTAAAAACACTTGAAACAGATGAAGGTAAAGATGATAAAGTAATAAATATAAACGATATAAGGCAAGCGGCCTAAATTTCTCTCTTTATTAAACATAAAAACTATCTTTACAGATAGTTTTTATGTTTGGTTTAAAAATTATTTTCTATAAAACTCTATTATTTTTTGAGCCATTTTTTGCCAAGAATATTTTTTAATCTGTTCTTGTCCAGCTGATTTTAATTTATCTCTCAAATTTTGATCATCGACAATTAATTCCATTTTATTTAATAGATCACGCTCGTCGCCGGGATCAAAATACAAAGCCGCTTGCCCTAAAACTTCTGGCAAACTAGCTGCTTTACTGGACAAAACTGGCAAATTATAAGCCATGGCTTCCAAAGGTGGCAAACCAAAACCTTCATACAAAGAAGGGAAAATATAAGCCGTGGCCTGTTGATAATAATTAGACAGCTGATTGTCCGGCACAAAGCCGGTAAAGATTATATTTTTATTACTTATTTTTTTAATTAATCTCTGATAAAAATAATCTTTATTACCTACTAAAATTAAATAAAAATCCGGATGCTTTTTTAAAAATTCTTGAAAAGCTTTAATTAAAAATTTTAAATTCTTATGAGGATAAGCATTACCAATATATAGAAAAAATCTTTCCAGCAGGTCAATTTTGGTTTCTGTGGCTTGAGGAATAGTCACTCCTTCATAAATTACTTTTATTTTTTTGGCTTCCTGTTCACTTAATTTAAAATAATCTTTAATATCTTGGGCTGTAAATTTTGAAACAGCAATGATCTTTATTGATTTTTTAACTGCATGTTTGATTATTTGATTATAAAGACGATATTTTAAAAAAAATAGAACTCTATTCAAAGTGCTAGCTCCCCGACTAGGGAAACGGCTCATAATTAAATCATGAATAGTAACAATAAATTTTCCTTTATAAAATAACGGCACATTAAAGTGAGTAAAATGAACTAAATCCGGCTTTAATTTTGATAAAACAAAAGGTAAAATTATTTGTTCTTTTAAAGTATACCAATGACAATTACAGACTTTAATTTTAAAATTATCCGGTAGTGGCGGAAGATCATCCGGCTTTTCTTTAAATAATAAAATATATTGATTATTCCTATCATCCAGAACAATCAGATTTTCAAACAATTTCTGATTATAGCGACCCAGGCCGCCTGACTCAAGTCCAAATATTCTTAAATCAATAACTATCTTCATTTATTCTTATTAAACGATTCAAATAGTCTGATAATCTTTTTGGCTTCCCTAGTCCAATTAGGCACTGAAAAATGTTTTCCAGATACCTTAAACTGTTCTCTTAAAGCCCTATCAACAGTCAACTGCTTCAAAGCTTGGTAAATATCGGAAGAGTTATAAGGATCAATATAAAGGGCCTGTTGTTTCATAACTTCTGGCAAAGATGTTTTATAACTGACAATCACCGGTACTCCATGATAAGCTGCCTCCAATGGCGGAAAGCCAAAACCTTCATAAAAAGAAGGCCAAATCAAACCCTGACTCAAATAATATAAGGCATCCTTCGTTGGACCGTTAATATAGCCTAAATAGTGAATATATTGACGTTTATTAATTTTATTAATCAAACTTCTATAAATCCATCCTTTACTGCCAACGATTACTAAATCCGTATCTTCATATTTAGCCCGATATCTATCAAAAGCTTTAATTAAACCTGAGATGTTTTTTCTTGGTTCCAAAGTACCGACAAAAATAAAATATTTTCTCTTCAGATTAAAGGGAGCAATTAGCTGTGCAGCTTTCTCTCTGTCCATCTTATTGACTTCCACCCCGGGATAAATCATAGAAATTTTTTCTTTAGGTATGTTTAAAAATCTAATAATATCTCTTCTCGTATTTTCTGAAACAGCAATAATTTTATCAACTTCAGAAGCCAGCTGATCAACATTGATAAATCTATGCCATATTCTTCTTTTGAGAGAGTAAAATTCTCGACTGTGTAAAAAGGACAAATCATGAATAGTGAGAATGGTGGGTACAGTCTGATCAAATTTATAAAAATTAATATTGGGTAGCCAAAGTAAATCAATTTTTTCTGGAAAAAATTTGTTTAAGCTCCGACAAAATCCTACCTTTAGACTAAGATTTAATATTTTATTTGGAATAGAGACATGAATATAAGAAACATTTTCTTGTTTAAACTTAATATCTGGATCAATTTTACTTCTTAAACCAGAACTTAACAAATAATAATTGTTTACTTTATCCAACTCAAAAATATACTTTAATGAATTAACAATATAATTGCCAATGCCGGTAACTTTCTTCTGCCCTAGAGCTCTAATATCTATTCCGATGTTCATAAACTATTGATAAAATTTAATATTTTTTGTTTAAAAATTACTTCATCAAATTGGGCCGCATGAGAGCGTAAAATTTGTGAATTAAATTTCCGGTCATCAAAATGCAAAATTTTATGAGCCAAAGATTCCCAAGTCTGATCATAAAAAAACGTTCCGGTTACTCCTTCCACCACTGTTTCTAAAGCTCCTCCTTCCGCATAAGCAATCACTGGCCGTCCGGAAGCCATGGCCTCAATGGCCGTGATGCCAAAATCTTCTATTTGCGGATAAATAAAAGCTTTACAGCGCGATAGATAATAATTTCGATCCTGATCATTTAATTCTCCCAAAAACTCTATATTATTATGGGCCATTCTTTTTAAACGTCGTAGTTCAGAACCGCCGCCGATAATTTTCAAAGGTAGCTTTAGGTTATTAAAGGCCTTAATCGCTAGGTCAACTTTTTTATAAGGACGTAAACGACTGACAATCAAATAATAATCCTCCACTTGGTCAACGATGGTAAAATCATCAATTTTTACCGGCGGATAAATAATGATCGCTCTCTTTTTATAGTGTTTTAAAATCTTATCGGCAATAAACTTGGAAGTGGCAATAAAATAATCAATTTGTTGGGCTTTATTAAAATCCCAAATTTGTAAGCGATTTAAAACTTTTGGCAAAAATATTTTTAAAATTTTACCTTCCGGTAAATTACCGATGTATTCCTCTTTATCATCCCATAAATATCTGGTTGGCGCATAGCAATAGCAAATATGTCTAGAATTATTCCCGATTTTAACTCCTTTAACAAAAGCTGATGAAGAACTGATTATTAAATCATAAGCTGATAAGTCTGTTTTTTCCCAAACTTTGGGCATAAAAACTAAGAAATATTTAAAAATTTTAAAAATACTGGTACCGGGAATTTTTTGCAAACTAGAAGTTATGATACGACTCTGCTTTAAAATATTTTGCGTAATTCTAGTATTATTAACTAATGTAAAAATAGGCGCTTCTTCATCCAAGCTAGCTAAAGCGGCCAGAACTTTTTCAGCGCCTCCTATCTGAAATAAATGATCATGAGCTAAAGCAATCTTTTTCATAAATCAAAATTAGCAAGCTTCATCGTTCTTCAAAAATACTTTTGTGGTTTTTATCAAAATTATTAAATCCAACAAAATAGACCAGTTTTCCACATAAAAAATATCTAGTTTTGCTTCTTCGGAAAAAGGCAAGCTCGATCGGCCTGATACTTGAGCCATGCCGGTCATACCTGGTTTAATCGCCAGTAATTTTTTATAACCACGCTGATATCTAGAAACTTCCTCTGGCTCATGAGGGCGAGGCCCTACTAAACTCATTTCCCCTTTAACTACATTAAATAGTTGAGGTAATTCATCGAGACTGGTACGTCGTAACCAACGTCCAAACTTAGTAACTCGTGGATCATCTTTAATTTTGAATAAAGGTCCATCACTTCTTTCATTATAAACCATCATTTCCTTTTTCAATTTATGCGCTTCTTTAATCATAGAACGAAATTTATAAAGCTTAAATTTTTGATCTTTACTACCCACTCTGTCTAAACTAACAAAAATCGGACCAAGGGAAGTTGATTTAATAACAATTGCTAAAATTAAAAACAAAGGGGATAAAATAATCAGTAAAAAAAGAGCGACAATTAAATCAAAAATTCTTTTGATGACTCGACGCCAACCATCTAAAGGTGACGCTTTAATTTCTACAATTGGCCAACCACCAACACTGCTTAAATTTAAATTAATATTTTGTGTTTGAAAAAGACTGGCCACATACTTTAAGGCAATGTGATTCTCCTGACAAAAAGTCAAAAGATCCAATGTTTCATCTTTAGACATTGAAGAATCAGTTTGAATAATGCTGTCAATTTGTTTCTCCTTGATTAAATCTCTAGCCACTGAAGACTTCATCAACTCTTTAACATCATCAATCTCACCAACCACCTGATAACCTAGGCGAGGATTTTTTTTATAAGCATCGATAATGATCTGGCGATTGTTAGCTTCACCTAAAGCGATAACTTTAGCTAAACCGTATCCTTTTTTAAAAAAATAATCTCTAATAGAAAAGATAATCAGACGAATAATAGATAAATAAACAATAGCTAGCGCCCAGCCAAAAATTATAATAAAACGAGAGGAAAATAACTCTCGTTGTAAAAAAATAGCCAGCACTAAGAAAATAACAATCATTGAAACACCTGTAAAAATCTTCGGTAATTCCGTAGTTAATTTTTTACTGGTCATGGTATAAAAACCGGATAAAGCAAAAATAAAAATGCCAAAAATAGCCATTTGTAAAGTCAAAATTAAATAATCATGACTAGGCATTTCATATAAAACCGGACGAAGTTGAGTGATACTATCAGAAAATCTTAAATAATAGGCAGAAATAGACGCCAAAAATAAAACAACGAAATCAATCGGCATCAAGGCAATATTCATAATAAAATCAGCTTTTTTCATATAATCTGCTATCATTATAATATCACTTGATAGCTTTTTAGTAAATATTTATCCCGTTTAGAAATTCACGCAATTTAACCAAAATAACAACAACTTTATAAATAATTTCTAACGGGATAAAAAAGACAATTAAAAAAGGCCTAAATTGATATCATAAGCCGAATTCTGTTCCCTTGCTAAGCAAGGGCGACGATCATCTATCTAGTCTTGACGTTGCCGTCAAGATCAAGCCTTCAACCCGCCGAACTGATCAAGCTAAGCTTGACTGAGCTCGGCCTACTCAAAGTTGCACCAAGTAGAGTTTGCCTCATTTCTGTTGTCACCAACAGAACGGATTAGCTTATTAGCTAATCATTTCACCCTTAACCCCGCAAAGCGGAATAGGAATATTTTCTGTTGTACTTGTCCTGTTTTAGATATTGCTATCTAAAACGGTTGGTGTTACCAACTACTCTTTTTAAGGTGTTCGGACTTTCCTCTCCGATTTTTACATCAAAGCGATCATCTCAATCAATTTAAGCCTTTTCTATTATATAACATATAATAGTAATTTTGTCAATAATTTAAAAATTTAATCACTGTATTTGCCTACCATCCAAAGCCTAGCATTCGCTAGGCTTTGGCAGGTCAATATACTCTAAAGTCTGTTGAGCGCATTTTTGCCAAGAAAAATTATGGGCTTTTTGTAATCCTTTATTGATTAAATCTGACTGTAAATTCTTATCTTCAATTAATTGCTGAATTTTTTGAGCCATGTCTTGAGAATCATCAGGATTAAAAAATAAAACTTCCTGATCAGCAATTTCATGCAAAACGGGAATATCCGAACAAGCCACCGGCACGCCAGAGGCCATAGCTTCCAAAACCGGCAAACCAAAACCTTCAAACTTTGAAGGAAAAACAAATAAATCAGCCGCCGCCAATAATTTAGGATAATCTACTTGATTAATATAACCTAAAATTTTTATATTATCTTGATGATCTTTAACTAGATCTAAAATCTGATCATAACCATAATTACCAGGCCGACCAGCCAAGACTAAATTATAATTTTTATCTAGCAGTAATTTATACGCTTTGATTAAATTCTGAATATTTTTTTTAGTTTCCAAACGACCAATATATAAAATAAATTTCTCTGCTAGCTGATATTTATTTTTAATCTTTTGCTTATCTTCCTTTACCGTTGGTTTAAATTCATCTTGATTATAGCCAAGATAAATAACTTTAATTTTATTTTTAGACTCAGGAAAATATTTAATAATGTCTTTTTTAGTTGTTTTTGAGATAGTAATAATTTTATTAGCTCTTTTAATAGCTAACCAGTGGGATATTTTTTGATAAATTCTTTCTAAAGGATGATATAATTCTGGGTTTTTTAAAAATCCCAGATCATGAACGGTTAAAATCACTTCACCGCGAATAAATAAGGGTACGGCATTGCTGGCAAAGAATTTATCTACGGGATGCCAGAGCAATTCCCACACCAATCGGTAATGAGTCCAGAATTTTCTAAAGGGCCAATTTAATTGTTTAAAATAAAAATTAGCCGCCACAGATGATAACTCCTGATCTAACGGCTGATTATAATAAACTATAAACTTATTATTATGCAGGTTAGCCAATTCTTTAAATTGCTGGAGCAAATGCCAGGCGTACCATTCAGTACCGGTTTTATGTTTTTTATTAGCCCGGGTGGCTTCTAAACCAATAGTAGCCATAATTTAATTATTTAGCAGATAAAATACTGCGTTTATAAGATTCTAAATTTTCTAAAGCAATGCCCGTACCACGAGCAACACATAGTAAAGCATCATCAGCCACATAGGCAGGCACACCAATAGCTTGCGCTAGTAGTTTATCCATATTACGCAATAAAGCCGTTCCACCTGACAAAACCATACCTTTATCCATAATATCAGCTGACAATTCAGGTGGAGTTTTATACAAAACCGACTTCACAGCTGAAATCAAACCTTGCAGTTCATTTTGTAGAGATTCGGTGACATCATCAGAGTTGACAGAAACGGTACGAGGCAAACCGGTAACCATATCTCTGCCTCTAATATCTAAAAACAATTTTTCCTCTTTTGGTAAAAATTGGGCTGAGCCAATTTTAATTTTAATATCTTCAGCTGTTCTTTCGCCAATGGCTAAATTATATTTCTTTTTAATATGTTCGCTAATAGCCGCATCATAACGATTGCCGCCGATTCTTACAGAAGTATTGGCTACAATGCCCCCTAAAGAAATAACAGCAATTTCACTGGTTCCACCGCCCATATCCACAATCATATGCCCAGAAGCAGAACCAATGGGAATATCCGCTCCAATAGCAGCAGCGATCGGCTCTTTAATAATATAAGCCGCTTTAGCGCCGGCATTTAAAGTAGCATCAATAACCGCTCTTCTTTCTGTAGAAGTAATCCCAGCTGGCACAGCAATCATCACTTCTGGTCGAAAAATTCTTATACCACCAACTGCTTTGTTAATAAAATATTTTAACATGCTTTCTGTTGTTTTATAGTCAGCAATAACTCCACTCTTAAGCGGCCGAGCAGCTACAATTGAATCAGGTGTACGGCCAATCATCTCTTTTGCTTCATCACCTACGGCCATTACTTTTTTATCAAATACTGAAATAGCCACTACTGATGGCTCATGAATAACAATCCCCCTTTTAGGAATATAAACCAAAGTGTAGGTTGTCCCTAAATCAATTCCAATCTTTTTAATAAACATTAGTTTATTTCTAAAATTTTATACATCATTTTTCCAACCGGTGATTCCACTTCTACCTCCTCACCAACTTTTCTATTTAATAAAGCTCCTCCCATGGGAGACTCTAAAGAAATTTTATTATTAATAGGATCTGCTTCAGTACTACCAACAATGGTAAAAGTGGTGACTTGTCCATTTTTCTCCACTGTTACTTGCGAACCAACTGATACCAAATCTTTATTATCACTACTGTCGGCCACTTCAGATGTTTTGATTAAATACTCTAATTCATGCACGCGGCCTGCCACAAAACTCTGTTCTTCTTTCGCATCTTGATATTCGGCATTTTCTGATAAATCACCGAACTCCTTGGCTTGTTTAATGCGCTCAGCCACCTGCTGCCTTTTGGTGTTAGATAGATAATCTAACTCTTTTTTTAATTTATTTAATCCTTCTTGAGTTAATACCTTTTTTTCCATAAAATTTTTTATATTGTTTGTCAGTTAAATATTAGCAAATTATTGGGAAAAATACCACTCCATAAATTCCCGGGCTATAGTCACCGCTAATCCAATATCTCCGCCTTCCTCTACCATGACAGTTATGACAATTTTTGCATCATCATAAGGGGCAAAAGCTGCTAACCAAGAATGAGGTGATTTATTGTTGTTAAACTGGGCTGTGCCGGTTTTAGCCGCTACTTTGACTGGCACTGACTGCAAACTTTGGGCTGTTCCTCGCGCTACTGTCTCCCTTAAGCCCTGCCTAATAATATTTAAATTATCAGATGAAATAATATTCGTCAAAGCCAGCTGAGGATCAAAATCTTCAATTATTTTATCCTCTTCAGTCTGTCTAATCAAGTGCGGTTGATAAACCTGGCCATTGTTGGCAAAATAAGACATTAAGACGGCCGCTTGCAAAGGTGTAGCTAATAAATACCCTTGACCAATGGATAGATTATAAGTATCGCCTAAATACCATCTTTCCCCATAAGTCTTCTCTTTCCATTCTTTACTTGGTAAAAATCCGGCAGATTCCATGTTTAAATCGATCCCTGTTTCTTTGCCTAAACCGAATTTTTTGGCATAGTCCATCATCTTATCAACACCTAAACCAACGTTCAACCACTGGTTATTTCCACCACCAATAGAATAGAAAAAAGTATTAACAGAATCGGCAATCGCCCAATAAATATTAGTTAAACCGTGTCCGCCCGGTCTCCAGTCGGGAAAAAAATTATTGCCAACAGTTACTCCACCAGTACTACGAACTGTAAAACTAGCATTAATCAATCCTTCTTCCAAGGCGGCACTACCTACTACTGTTTTAAAAATAGATCCGAGAGGGTAAGTGCCTGACATTGCTCTATTTAATAAAGGAGCATTTGGATCGCTGATAATCTTCTGGTAATCATCCTGATTTAAGACTGTCGTAAAAATATTATTATCAAAAGTAGGCAAACTATTCATGGCTAATACTCCCCCATCTTTAGCATCTAAAACTACTGCCGCCATTTTCGGCTTATTATATCTCACCGAATTATCATCCATTATTTCAGCCAATTTTTTTTGCGCTTGGGCATCAATAGTTAAAACTATATCACTACCATCTATGGGCTCTGTCATTGAAACAATATTTTTATCTCTATATAAAGCATCCACTTCTACGTGCCTGATTCCATCCCGACCCTTTAAAACATCTTCGTAAATTAATTCTATACCACTCTTACCTAAACGATCATGCGACTGATATTTACCATCCTCTAAATCATCCTCTGTCACTGCGCCAAGATAACCTAAAATATGAGATAATCCTAATTCTGCAAAATATTGTCGACGGGGTTCATGAGTCACTTTAATACTCAGATTGTCTTCTGACATTATCATCAATTGAATAGCTTGCTCATATTCTAAGTTTTCATAAATTAAAACCTCTCCGTTTACATTGTTAGTGTTAATTCTTTCTTTAATTTCATCTTTATTAATTTTTAAAACGTTGGCTAAATCGTCAAACAACTTCTCTTTTGTTAATTCATCTTCCGGTAATAAATCCGAAGTCAGGTAAAGAAAGAAGTAAGACTCATTTTTAACTAAAAGATTACCAAACCGGTCGTAAATTAAACCACGATTACTGGGAATAATATCCGAACGAATACGATTACCTTCCGCAATGTTGCGAAAATTATCACCTCTAATTACTTGCAAATAAACTGCCCTAATAAACAAAGTCAATAATAGAAACAAAAAAACCATACTTAAATTGACGCTTCGGCGACTGTCAAAAAATTTACCTAAATATTGAGACTTACCGGCTGCTTCTAAATCCAAATAATTACCACTGTCTCGATCACTAACAAAACCAGCCACTTTAGCATCACCGACTGAACCTTCCTGTATTTTAAAAGGGTTACTTTTCATAGTGTTTAATGCCGCTCTTGTTTCTTAAGCCAGAAATTAAAGAATAAAATGTGCAGAAAAATGGTCATAAAAGTATTAACCACTAGCCCCCTTAAGATCATAATAAATATTTCTTTAGTTAAAAAATATAATTGAAAATTAAAAATAAAACTAGTACTCCATAATAGAAGCCAAAAGATGATAAAAGCTAAAATGGTCAATAAAATAATAGTTAGAATATTTTTGGAAGTAAAAAGGGTCAACTGTAGACTCCTTAATATAAAAATAATAATCACAAAAATAATAGCTTGTAGGCCAAAAATACCATTTAAAGAATCCACGAACAAACCGGCTAAAGAGGCAAAAGAATAATATAACCAACTTTGGCTGATGTTATAATAAACTAACAGAACAGCAATTAACATTGGCTGCACATAAAGCCAATGATCGCTGTAGAAATTCAAAAGAGTGAAAGCGTAAATTGCTATTAAAAAAAATAAAATAATAAATAAATATTTCATAATAAATTTAGGAGGTAATAACCGCCACCAGCACTAAGCTACTATAATCCACTAAAGGAGAAACCACCGCTTTTTTAAATACTTCTTCTTCAGAAAATTCAACCTTTTCTATCTGCCCCACAACTAGTCCTGCTGGAATTTTTACATCAATATCAGCAGTAACGACTAAATCATTTTCTTTAATATCTTGATTTTGAGGCACATAATCCAAATCCATACCCAAACCCAAAGCCCCAGTCAACAGACCAGAAATATTCTGCTCATCGCCAATTCTCACCGCCAGCTTAGTCAATCTATCCGTCAAAAGTCTAACTTTAGCTGAATCAACATTAACATCGATAATTTTACCGACAATGATCCCGTTGTTAATAACCACGGCTTGCCCTTCTTCAATATTTTGATTACGACCAACATCAATAATCAAAATATTATTATTAATAGAGTCTCGACTTAAAATATGAGCCACCTGCAAAGTATAATTTTTATCCTTTTTTAAATCCAATAATTCTTTCAGTTGTTGATTCTCCGCTGTCAAAGTCTGCAAACGACTGTTCTCAGCTAACAAATTTTGATATTCTTCCGTTAAATTATCTGGCGGATTGAATAAAGTGTTAATTGATTTTTGCGGTATTAGCCAACCGCGGAAAATAATCCCTATATCAAAAAGATCACTATTTTTTAATAAAATAAAAAATATAATAATAATCAAAAAAAGTAGGAAAGTCTTTAGATTAGACTTTAACATAAATAATCTTTATCCTAAACCAATATCTTTAGTTGAAGGCAAAAGTATTTCTTTTAAATTATCAATGTCGTCCAATATTTTACCTGTGCCCCGCACCACCGTTGTTAATGGATCATCAGTAATATAAACAGGAATTTTTGTCTCTTGGGTAATCAAATCATCCAAGCCTCTTAACAAAGCTCCCCCACCAGACAAAACCATTCCCCGCTCATAGAGATCAGCTACTAATTCCGGCGGAGTATTCTCAATAGTTGTTTTAATATTATCTACTATTAATTTAATTGGCTTAATAATTGCCTCCCTAATATTAGCGTCGGTGATTTTGATTTCTTTAGGTAAACCAGTTAATAAATCACGACCACGCATGGTTGCCTCTAAACTCTCTTCTAAAGGTGTAACCGAAGCTATTTGTACTTTAATTCTTTCAGCTGTTCTTTCGCCGAGAATGATATTAAATTTATCGCGAGCATATTGAATAATAGCATCATTTAATTTATCACCGGCCAATTTTAAAGATTTCCAGGAAACTACTCCTCCTAATGAAATAACGGCAATCTCTGTAGTACCACCCCCAATGTCAACAATCATGCTGCCAGAAGCTTCCTGAATCGGCAAACCGGCGCCAATCGCTCCGGCCAGCGCTTCTTCCACCAATAGCACTTCAGCTGCTCCGGCGCCAATAACTGCATCTTCAACCGCTTTTCGTTCCACTTCCGTAACGTCTAGAGGAATAGCAATTAAAACTCTTGGTCGAGGCATAAAAGTAAAAGATTCACGGTGAATTTTTCCAATAAAATGCTTAATCATTTTTTCAGAAACTTCAAAATCAGAAATCACTCCATCAACCAAAGGACGAATAACTGTAATATGCATTGGTGTTTTTCCCAACATGATTTTAGCATCCTCACCAATAGCAATAATTTTTTCATTTCTGTTGTTGATAGCTACTACTGAGGGCTCATTGATAACAATACCCTGATCTTTTACATAAACCAGAGTATTAGCGGTGCCTAGGTCAATGCCGAGGTCCTTGGAAAAATTTTTAAAAAGATTTCTAAACATTATCTCACACTCTTTTTAATAGTTGATAAAACCTTATTCAGATCTCCTAAAATTTTTTGATGATCTTTACGTTTAACTAATTCCAATTCTGTCTGTTTATCACTGACTATTAACTGCCAATAGACACCAATTAAATCGGCGTCTTTTAATTTTCGGGCAAAAGAGATATCTCGATCATCATATAATACCTCCAGTCCTTGCTGGTGTAATTCCTTATAAATTTGCTCTGCTTTCCCTTGTGTCTTATCATTTTTTGCCAAATTTAGCAAATGTACTTGATAAGGACTAGTTGTTTCTGTCCAAATAATTCCATCCTGATCATGGCTGGCTTCAACAATAGTCCCCATTACTCTGCCTAGACCAATACCATAAGAACCCATTACAACCTCCTGCAATTTCCCTTTTTGATTGGTAAACTGTAATTTTAAAGGTCGGGAGTACTTATCACCTAAACGAAATATATTACCCGCTTCCACAGTTTTAAATTTCTTGACTATCGTTTGGCATTGAGGGCATTGTTCACCTGATTTCACCTTAGCAATTTCAGCGTTTTGGGCCCAGCCACATTTTTCACATAAAACAGTCTCATCTTCTCCGGCCTCTGTTTTAACCATAAATTCATGAGAAAACTGTTTACTCATTGCTCCACCCGAAGCTTCTACAGCAAAAGCTTCCAACCCTAATCTCTTAAAAATCTTCAAATAGGCCTGATAAACCACTTGATAATATTCATCCAAATCCTTTTGATCAATATGAAAACTATACAAATCTTTCATTAAAAATTCACGACCGCGTAACAGTCCTGATTTAACCCTTTTTTCATCTCGAAATTTATTTTGAATTTGATAAAGATAAAGAGGTAAATCCTTATATGAACTCAGATGCTTTTTCACAATATCTGTAATCACTTCCTCGTGAGTTGTAGCCAGCCCAATTTGACTGCCATGATGATCCTGAAATTGATACATAATCGGCTCTAGCTCCTGCCAGCGTCCGGTTTGATGCCACAATTCTTTAGCTTGCAGAGCAGTCATTAGTATTTCCTGACCGCCAATGGCTTCCATTTCCTCACGAATAATGTTCTCTATTTTGCGCAAAACCCGCAAACCTAAAGGTAAATAATCATAAACTCCTGCCATCTGTTTTTCCACAAAACCAGCTTTAGTTAAAAGCTCGGCATTAATGCTTTTTTCATCCTGACTGATATCTTTGCGAGTTTTACCAAATAATTTTGATTGTTTCATATTAATTTTCTAATAATTTATTGATTCGTTTCTTTTCCTGTTCTAAAATGTTACCTTCATAATCTCCACTATGAGCAGTTTGCCCTCCATAGCAAGCCCCTTTTTGATCTAAATGAAGTGATATTTCTAGAACTTTATTCTTTTCATTTAAATAAACATGTAGTCTTGGAAATCGTGCTGAGCTCAAGCGACGGGCAAAACTTCCGTTTCTTTCTTGATGATAACCTAAAAATCTCATCAAAGCGACGGGATTATATTTTGAGTCTTTTACCAAAAACTTCATAAGCCACTAAAATAAATTTTTAAAAAAATCCATAATGTTATTGCTGTAACGATTAATGTCGCGAAAAGTTATAAAAATTATCAAGACTATTAAAATAATAAAGCCGCTGTTATGAAGCCAATTTTCTAACTTCATATTCAAACTTCGTCCGCGAATTTTTTCAATCATTAAAAATAAAATTCTTCCTCCGTCTAAAGCGGGAAAAGGCAAAAAATTGATTATTCCTAAATTGATGGATAAAATCGCCATAAACTGCAAAACATAAATCCAACCCAATTTGACCATCTCTCCAGTTAAAACAGCCACCCCTACCGGACCGGATAAACGAGCGTCTAATTGGCCGTGGCTAATTAAATTAACAATCAAATTATAAAAAGCTTTGACAGTCATAATCATTATTAGAAAACCTATTTTTATGCCCTGCCAAATACTGGCAAAAAAACCATAATCAATCACCCCAGTTTCTACCATGCCAACTCCAATAATGGGTCCTTGGCTATCTGTTATTGATTGAGGTTGAATTTCAAACTGATATTCTTGTCCTTGTCGATCAACTACTAAATTAATCTCCTGTCCTTGACTTTCTGTGATTTGATTTGAAACCATTTCGGCATCTATCACTAGTTGATTATTAATCAACACAATAATATCACCCACTTCCAATCCGACTCCTTGAGCTGGACTGTCCTCTAGAATTTCGGCAATAACAGTGTGCCGATCTCTGACTTGACTAACATCTTCGGTGCCATCTAAAGCTTGAGGTAAACCAAAATAAAAACTAACCGCCAACAGCACAAAAGCCACCACAAAATTCATTAAAACTCCGGCTGAGATGATTGAAGCTCTTTTCCAAAATTTTTGATTAACAAAGCTGTGTGGATCATCGCCGTGATCTCCTGCTTCACCCTTAATTTTAACAAAACCGCCTAAGGGTATCAAATTCACCGAATAAATCACCTTGCCTTTCTTAAAAGAAAAAAGACGAGGTGGAAAACCAATACCAAATTCCTCTACATCAACACCAAGCTTAATGGCCGTGACAAAATGACCTAGTTCATGAACTAAGATTAATAAAGCTAAAATTAATATAAATGAAATAATTGTGGCCATAATTTAAATTGTTATAATTTCTTTTTCTTTAGCATCGCTTACTTCCTTAAGTTTATCATTATACTCTTTGGTAATAATCTCTAAATCCTTCAGAGCTTGAAATTTTTCATCTTCAGAGATATTTTTTTCTTTTTCCAGAGTGATAACCTCTTCTCTTGTCTTTTCCCGCTGGGAACGAAGAGAAACACGAGCTTCTTCCAGTTTTTTATGTAAAATTTTAACTAATTCTTTGCGGCTTTCTTCAGTTAAAGAAGGAAAATTAATTCTAATTAAATCACTGTCAACCACCGGATTGATATTTAAATCAGAACTCTGCAAAGCTCTTTCAATGTCTTTGAGTATATTTTTATCCCATGGCTTAATGGTAATCGTTTGTGGCTCTGGAGCGGTAATGGAAGCCAGTTGCATCAAATCAGATTTGGTGCCGTAACATTCCACCTTAACCGCTTCTACCAAACTGGGAGCGGCCCGACCAGTTCGCAAAGAAGTAATATCCTTTTTAAAAAACTCTAAAACCTTCTCAAATTGTGGTTTATCTTTTTCTATAATACTATTCATAAAATTATTTTAATTATTTCGCAATATTATAAGCTCCTAAATATAAAAATTTATTATCTAAAGAAAATTGTAGAACTTTAGCGGTATAAGCAGTCGGTAATTCACTAATGGACCAATTCTCACCATTATCAACAGAATGATAAATGGCTTTAGCTGTGCCATAAAAAATTTCATTACCGTCTTGTTTATTAACAATTAGAGAATGGATGTTTTCTTTTTTCTCCGGAGTTAATAATTTTATTTGCTGCCACATTTCATCCTGTCCTACTGTTAATCTAAAAATTCCAACTTTATTGGCATAAATTATGGCATCAGGTTTGCTCTGATCTTGGCTTAGGGCAAATGATGTGCCGGAACCGCTTATTTTTTTAAATGGTTTATATTTATTTTCTTCTAAATATATCATACCGTCCTCGTATTTTTTAAATTTACTTGAATTTATAAATTCATTGTATTCTTCTTCTGACATTTCATCAATTTTATTTTTTTGCCTCAACTCAACTACTGCTTCCTGGTATAATGCCTCTTCATCAACTTCCGCTTCATCAACATCTATTAACATCAAATCCTCCCAATTCTTGCCGCGATCGCTTGTTTTAAAAACACCGGTATCTTCAGTAGCTACATACAAAATGTTACTATTAGTATGATCCTGAATAATTATATCATTTATCCGTTTATCAAAACGTTTAATGACATCCCAAGAATATCCATAGTCTTCACTAATCAGAAAAGAACCTTCTACGGTGCCGGCAAAAACAAAACGACTATCGTTTTTGTCTATGGCTAAAGCCGTAATAAACTGTCCTGAGCGGGTTTCAAAATAAGTGGGTTCCCAAGTGCGTGAACAATCAATGCTTTTATAAATAGTATTATGGACGGCAGCGAAAATTGTACAATTGTATTTAGAATCAACCGCTATATCATTAACTACGCCCTGACCAGTTAAAGTATTAAACCAGCCCTTGCCGTAATCATAACTATAAAATATGCCTTTAGCTTGAGTGCCTACATAAATAGCAGCGACGTCTCGATTATCTAAAGCCAAAGTTGTGATATTGGCCGTATTAAAATCCGCTTGAGTGGCTCCAACTGTATAAATTTGAGTAGTGTGTTGCCAAGTCTTACCGACATCTGCGCTTCTATAAATTCCTCCTGAATTAACAGTAACCGTATTTTCTTTTTTTTTGCTAATAATACAGCCAGATAAAATTAGCGGCAAAATTAACAATAAAATTACTTTTTGTTTTACCATATATTTTATTTAACGTTTAAAAATAAATTCTCCCACAATAGCTGTGGCGAAACATTATATTTTAATTTTTGTCGCATTTCATTCAAAGACAAAAGATTATTCAATAAATCATCTTTAGTAAATTGAGGGGCTATTCTTTTTAACTGATCAACATATAAAACATTAGTGATTGGACGGTCCAATTTGATCCATAATAGATCTCTCAGAAACAACTCAAATAGATCAAGATATTCTTTAGTTAAATCACCCAATTCATAAACTTTAAAATTAGGGTATTCTTTCTTTAAAACATCAAACCACTTATCAATAGTCTGCATATAATAAAAAGTACTACCGGATAGTAATTTAATTATAAAGTCACAACTTTGCTTAAATTTTTCTAGCTTATCTTCCATAAGTTTTAAAGCCCGACCCGGCTTACCAAAAGATAAATTAATAATCGTTTCTTTCTCCTGCTCGCTAAAATCAAAATGTTTCAGCCATTTTTCCATATCATTAGTGTTAAGCGATTTGAATTTAATTAACTGACAGCGGGAAATAACCGTGGCTGGCAAGCTATTAATATCATCACTAATTAAAATAATAGTTGTCTGGCGTGGTGGCTCTTCCAGAGTTTTTAATAAAGCATTGGCGGCAAACAAATTAATATTTTCTCCTCCACAAATAATGGCAATCTTACGGTCGCCACTGACATTAGACAAAGATAATTTGTGCAAAAAATAACGCAGTTCATCCGCACTTAAACTCTGCCCTTGCTTACCAAGTCGGTATAAATCCAAAAAAGTGTTTTTTTTAACTAAACGGCAATGATGACATTTTTGACAAGGCCGTATCTTATCATCCTGGCAAAATATTGATTGGACAAAATAGTTGACCGTATACTTTTTACCTAAACCGCGAGAGCCATAAAACAAATAAGTATTAGCCAGATTGCCTGAATTGACTATGTTTTGTAAAAATTTAAGCTGATTTTTATGGCCAAAAATTGACCAATTAAACTGATAAGCCATGTTAATAAAATACCATTTTTCCAATAAAAAAACAACCTAATCTCGACATAATTTAAATAATATTATAAAAATAACTTATTCATAAAAAATGAAAAAATGTTGTTTTAAAATATATAATCAAGGAGATTAACTATGACTCAACCAGTTATTGAAACATTGAATTATCGTTTTGTTAAAATTATTATCAAAAATAATTCAGGTAGTTTTTCCGTGCAATTTAAACCAGCTATAAGTACGAGCAAACAAATATTACCAAAAGTGCCACTTGAAAAATTTGATTCTTACAATAAAGCTGTTTTAGCTGCTAACGCAGCGGTTGACAAATTTTACAAAAACAAATGGGCTTAAAATGTCATAAAATAAATAGCTACATCAACAAAGCCTTTGGTGAACACCAAAGGCTTTTAAGATTAATCAAATAATACCCCCACTATATCTCCCCCTTATCAAGGGGGAGAAAAAATTCGCTGTTAGGCGGATTTAGAGGGGGTATTATTTTAAATACTCATCCAAAGCTTTATTGACCAAAGCATCAGCTTCTTTATTTTTAGAGCGTTCAATATGCGTAAAAGATATTTTTTTAAATAATTGACTTAAATTCCAAACTTTGACAAATAATTTAGCCAAAATTTTATCTTTAACTTTATATTCTTGATTAAGCTGATTAACGATTAATTCACTGTCTAAAAAACATTCTAACTCTGTAATTTTATTTTTTAAAGCTATATTTAAACCAAAAATCAACGCTTGATACTCGGCTTGATTATTAGTGCCATGATCTAAATATTCAGAAAAACTGTCTATTAATTTATCTTCAGAATATAAAACTCCACCAATGGCTGATGGCCCGGGATTACCTCTGGCTCCCCCATCTGTAAAAAGTTTACCCTTTATCATGATGCTTAATATCTTTAATAATTAATTGAATTTCCCGATTGCCATTCCATTCATTAATGCTTAAATTATAAACCAGATCAACTTGATGACCTATTTCCAAATTAATGTTGCTTAAACCAAAGCCAATGGCTCCCCGTTTTTTGCTGCCTTTTATTAATTCTAATTTCCAATGGCTGCCGTCTCTGCCAACTTTTCTGGCGCTGGTAATGGCCACGTCTTTTGACATAAACAGCGGTTCAGGATTATCTTTGCCAAAGGGCTTAAATTTTTCTAAGATATCAACAATTTCCCAATTAATCTCCTCAAAATCAATCATTATTTCAATATTTAGCTTCTTTTGAAAAACAATATCTTTTAATTGCTGGTTGGCAATTTCTTTCATACTAATACTCAATTTTTCAAAATTTTCTTTTACTAAAGAAAAACCACAAGCTTGCGGATGGCCACCAAATTTTATTAATAGTTGATTATTTTTTTCTAAAGCGTCTGTAATATTAAAATTCTCAATACTTCGTCCAGAGCCAACCAAACCATCTGAACTGTCAGTAACCACCAAACAAGGTCGAGAGTATTTTCTAGCTAATCGTGAAGCAACTAAGCCAGTTAAACCAGCCGGCCAGTCTGACTGATAAAAAATTAAAAGACTTTCTTTTAAGTCAATATCTAATTTTTGGGCTTGATTAAAAATCTGTTCAGTAAGTCGCTGCCTTTCTAGATTTGATTGATTTAATTCCGTAGCTAATTTTAAAGCTTTATCTTCATTCTCCTCAGTTAATAAATAAAAAGCTAAATTAGCATGATCCATGCGACCGGCAGCATTAATCCGTGGCGCCAAGCCAAAGCTAATTGCTCGAGCGTCTATTTTATTAAAATCAATACTAGCTACTTCAATCATTTTTCGCAAACCAAGACGCTGTGTTTTTTTTAAAACTATCAAGCCGTATTTTAATAGAGTCCTATTTTCACCAAGCAAGGGCACCATATCAGCTACTGTAGAAATAGCCACCATATCCAAAAGCCACTTTTCCTGAATTTCTTTTTCCGGATCAGAAATTTTATTACCTGAATGTTTAATCAAAGCTTGAGTTAATTTAAAAGCCACTCCCCCACCAGATAAAAATTTAAAAGGATATTTTTCGTCTTTCATCTGCGGATGGATAATCGCTAATACTTTGGGAACTTCTTCAGGAATACTATGGTGATCAGTAATAATGACATCAATTTTCTGGCTGTTAGCCAAATCAACTTCTTCGGCATTACTAATTCCGCAATCACAGGTAATTAATAATTTTGTTTGTTTTTGAGCTAATTCTTTAATTGCGTTTTTATTTAAACCATAACCCTCTTTTTCCCGATGAGGCAGATAAACATCTACTTTAGCTCCTAAATTTTTTAAAATAGACCATAAAATCACGGCCGCACTAACTCCATCAGCATCATAGTCTCCAAAAATAGTAATTAATTCTTGCTGGTCTATGGCTTGAAAAATGCGGTCGCAGGCCTTGTCCATGTCCTTAAATAAACAGGGATCATGAATATCCTGACTGTAATCAGGGTATAAAAACTCATCAATTTTTTCCTGGGTAGTTAATCCGCGATGATAAAGTAACTGGGCAACAATGGGATGTAATTCCGGGAATTTATCAAAGATAGTTGGATCAATTTTCTGCGGTAAGTTCCAAAGATATGACATAAAAAAATAGCTTTAATAACGCCATTTATTGTAGCAATATTTTCTGTTTTTGGCTAATTAATTCTTGTTATTGAATAAAAATTATAAATATAATATACTGAAGTTAATATTTATAATAGTTCTTTTTATTAAGAGGTAATATTATGAGTAAATTCACAAAAAAAGGTTGGACTGTTTATATAATCTGCCTTCTAATCCTTACTTCAGCTTTCTTATTTTTCTATCCTTCAATATTAGAAAAACAAGACATTGTAGGATTTGGCTTGATCATCTTCACAGTTATAGGAATTCTTACAGGAACAACAATAGGGGCAATATTAGCCTCCAGTAGACTACCTAAACCTATAATAATAGGAATAGCAACAGGAGTTATTATAACCGCTATGAGTATTATAATAAATGCCGGAGTGCCAAAATTATATGCTGGTTCAGTGATGGAGACTAGTGCTTATATGTTTTACTACATGTATTTTCTGGTTTTATATTCTATTGTTTTTTGCTTGACTTATTTAATTAAGCATGCGAAAGCTTAAAATAGCTCAATTATTTACTCCTAAAATTAATAGACTCGCCGCAAGCGAGTCTATTTTGTTTTTTTATTATAAATTCTATTTCATACCCCCTCTACCCGGCATTTGCCGGGTTTTTCTCCCCCTAAATTAGGGGGAGATGTTCCTGTCTGCCGGCAGGCAGGCGCAGGACAGAGGGGTATATTCTATTTAACTTTCTGCACTTTGATTTTAACCGCATGTTTTTTTATCTTAGGTTGAAAAGTTTCGCTAGTTTTAACTGTTAATACTGGTCTTAGGGGCTTAACTATTTCTTTTTTGATTTTAGGTGTCGGATTTTTTAATGCCGCCAATAAAAATAATAACCCAAAAGCTAATAGTAGTAAACCAACTAAAACCAACCAAAAATAAATATTGTTAAAATTAAAAAATGATGAATGTTCTACGCCCGCAGTCATGGAATTATATTTATCAATAATAATATTAGCCCGGTCATTTAAATCCTGTAGCTTCTCTTCTGACTCTACTAAATTCTCCAAAATATCAGATTCTTGAGCTAATTTAATTACTTGGAAATCAGACATTTGATAGTTTTATCAACTAAATTAATTATCTCTCCTTCCGGAGCAATTAAAATTTTACATTTATTTGGCACCGCTAAATCCTTGAGCGCTAATTTTCTAATAACAGAACTATTAACTCCCACTGCGCCGGTAAAAACAATTGCTTCTAGTTTTTTACTTAAACTAATATAGGAAGCCAAATAGCGCTTAATATCATAAATATAAACGGCTAAGGCCAGTCGGGCTACTTTTTTTTGCTGAATACTGAATTTTTTCTTTGATTTATAGTTGGTCACTCTATAGCCAGCAGCTCTTAAAATCTCCCGCAAATCAGACATGCCGGAAAGACCGAATAAACCAGCTTCTTTATTTAGCAAATTTTTGATCTGATTATTTGACATCTTTAATTCTGATCCCAGATAAAAAACAATACTAGCTGGCAAATCACCACTACGTGTAGCCATAGTCAAACCCTCATTTGGTGAAAACCCCATGGTTGTGTCTTTGACTTTTCCTCTCTCGAATAAAGTAATACTGCCGCCTGAACCTAAATGACAAGTAATGACAGCCAATTTATTCAGTTTTCTATTCAATCTTTTGGCCGCATATTTTGTAGCCATTTCATGGCTTAAGCCATGAAAACCATATTTACGAATCTGATATTGCTCATAATACTTAAGTGGTAAAGAATAAAGATAGGCCTCCGGCTCTAGATTCTGGTACCAGGCCGTATCAAAACTAGCCGCTACTTTTACTTTGGGTAAATATAATTTGACTAATTTCATCAACTCGACTGTCCAAGGATTATGCAAAGGAGCCAATTTATTATATTTGACAATCTTTCTGAGAAACTGCTTATTAACCCTAGCTGTTTTAACAAATTCCTCTCCTCCATGAACCATCCTAAAACCAACATAGCCGACATTATATTCCTCCACTAAACTATAAATATACTGCCAAGCATTCTTTAAATCATGTGGTTCGGAATAATTAATTTTTTTTAATTTTCCTTTTAAATAATAATGCAAAACACTTTGCTGTGAATTACCAGTCACCGAACCTGCTAATATTTCTCGCCCCAGAATTTTCTTCTTTAACTCAAAAAGAGCAAATTTTAAACTGCTGCTGCCGTTGTTTAAAATTAATAAATATTTTTTATTCATCACAACTTAATTATCGTCATTGCGAGCGTAGCGAAGCAATCTATAATTTTAGTTTGCCGCGTCGCCCTTCTGGGCTCCTCGCAAAGACAGTAAATTATACTTTATTTAAAAAGATAACTCCACAGTGGCATTATTTTTTATGCCAATGGCATTGGCCTCATCAGTGTCTAAATGCACTCGGGTTTTATAATCGCCCACTCTGACCATTACTTCTTTTAAAATCGCTGCTCGCGGACCTTTAAATGAAACTTTAATTTTTTGCTTGTTCTTAAGACCCCAACTTTTGGCTTGCTTTTCTGGAAGATGCAGATGTCTCTTAGGAATAATCACTCCTTCTCTTATTTTTAATTTTCCTTTCGGCCCTTTCAAGATCACTCCCGGTGAGTTTTTAACATCACCTGATAATCTTAAAACAGGTCTAATACCCAAAAAGATACAATCCGTTAAAGACAATTCAATCTGAGTCTTTTTTCTGACCGGACCGACAATTCGAACTTTTTCAAGTTTATTCTTCAAGCCGATTATTTCCAAAGTCTGTTTGGAAGCAAATTCACCTGGCTGGGAAAGTTTATGCTGTTTTTTTAATTTAAAATTAGGACCAAAAAGTTTGGCTAAATGCTGTGGCGAAATATGTAAATGTCGCGCTGAAATTTCAGCAATTGCTTTTTTCATAATTTATATTTTTTTAAATCTTTTTGTGTTAATAATCCTTCTTGGGCGCCAATTTTCATAATAACCGCCGTACTGTTAATAATGGCTAACTTTAAAGCTTTTTCTAAATCCCAATGATACTTGATTAAACCAGCCACTAAACTGGAACCAAAAACATCGCCTGCTCCAGTAGTATTAATACCCTTTCGTTTTGAAGCTGGACGAAAATATATTTTTTGACCGTCATAAATATAAGCTCCCCTATGGCCATCCGTCACCACTGTCAATTTTTGTCCATATTGATGCAAATTCTTTAAAATATAATTAACACTATTTTTAACCTTATCTTTTTTTAAGGAAACCAAAAGCTCCAAGGCCTCATCGCGATTTACATCAAAAACCACTGTCTGTTTCATAAATTTAGCCAACTTTTTTAAACCAAGCTTTAACTGATCGGCTCCGGGATTCCAAACCACCTTAATTTTTTTCCGACGACAATGATCAAATAGTTTTTTAAAATCTCCCATCATCTTAAATGAAGGCGAAGCTAAATAAACCCAAGGAGTATTAATTTTTCTAATTAATTGATTATTTAAACGCAAAGCATCATTAGCGCCGCGATAGACAAAAATAACATGTTCTTTATACTGACCAACATTAACAATAAAAGAAGTAGCTGTTTTTAATTGGGGATGTTTTTGAATTAAATTTGTGTTTATTTTTTTACTTTTGAGGTACTTAATTATATTTTGTCCGACAAAATCATCCCCCACAGACAAAATGGTTTGGGTTTTAATACCTAAAGAAGCGAAATTAACTGCCGTATTGGCTCCACCGCCGCCATAAGTAAAAAAAACGTCCTGACTGTAAATTTTAGCGCCGTATTCAACAGCAATCAGCTTCTGTCGAAGCAAATCCTCTTTATTATCGAGCAAAAGCGCTTCATCTGTATAAAACATAATATCGCGAGTTGCTCCGCCAATGGTCGTGACTTTGTTTGTAGTCATTAAATATAACGATTATAATCTTTTATTTTATCAATTATCATTTTCATGATATATAAAAAAGTTCCGCCCATGCCCGCCACAAAAATCATCTGGATATTAAAACTAACTTCAAAGGTAGATAGTTCCTGCAAAATAGTAACTCCTACCAAAACTCCTAGAGCTACTGTTGAAACAAATAAAAGCATCACTAAAGTAAAAACTAATTCCGCAATTTTGTGTAAAGGCATATTTTTTTGCTTATAGCTGATAACGTATAGCTAATAGTAGACTACTATTATGTACACCATAGGCTATCAACCATTTTATTTCTCGTGATAAATCTCCTCTTTCTTTTCTTTCATAAAACCTAACCAGTCTTCAAAAGCGGAAATAAACATTTTAAAGGGAGCTTCAATAATAAAATCCATAACAAAAGCGAAAATATTTATCTTTTTAAATCTAACTGACATCCAACGACCAACGGCTAAAATAGGTAAAGAAAAAAAGTTCATAAAGAATGAAATAATGCTTTCTTTTCTTTTCAAAACCATCAACTCTTTGGCTGTAGAGCGTATTTTTATGGCAAAAAAACTGACAGCTGATAAGAAGAATAAAAATAGACCACCACTCAAAATATTAAACTCCAGCCGACGCAACATGTAAATAATTAGACCAAAGACAGCGACGTATAGGAGTGTGTACATAAAATAATAAAACATGTGAGCCCTTAAACTCTTGCGAAATTTAGTGCTTAATTTGCAGAGAATTGATTGGGAGGGACGATTATAAACTAAATTATGCAAATTTTCCAAAATAAGTTTTGTATTTTCCTTATTCGGCGGCACAATGGTCAGTGTAATCAAAAACATAAGTAAAGGAGGAAAAACAACATTAATGCCTAAATTAAAATAATTAATATGTTTAATTATATAAACCTCATAAGGAAATTCCAAAATTAAAGCTAAAAGAACTTTAGTAACAAAGATATATATAATAGCCCGCAATGAACTCCGGCGAATACGTCCGCGAATTTTTTTATACTTCTGGTTAATTAACAATTTTGCTTCTGATTCCAACGATTCAGGATCCACTAGTAAACTCTCAATATCCTGGCCTTTGCTCAAAATCAATTCATATAAAATTTGAAAGGTCACCACCGGCTCCTTAATGGACTGCAAGATTTTTCTTTGGTAGGGGTGCCTAAGATGATACTGAATAGTATTGTAAATAGCCGGCAACTTGCTAGCCATTAACTTAATTAAACGATCATCAGCTTTAAGCCAGTTATTAAAATATAGATTCAATAAATGATAAGAAATAATTGTATCATCAGATTTAACCAAAGACTTGTGAATAGCAATGTAAAGCTGAATGTTTTTTTCCTCAATATTTATCTCGTCACCTTTAAGTTTGATGCGAGTCTTGGTTACCTGATACATGGCCTCAATGACTGCATCCTCAATATCTTCCGGCTGTAGAAGCATATCAATTTCGCAGGCCTCAATACCGATCAACCATTCAAAATAATCCTTAATATCGTCGCCGTGGTACATGTCATTCATCAAGAGAAAAAAATCATTATATTTTTCAATGATTTTTTCAACTTGTTTAATATAACTCTCCGGCACAGAATTATTCGGCAAATAATGAGCCCGAATTAATTCCTCCAGTAAACTCTTAGCTATTTGCGGCTTAAGCATTTCTAAAATAAAACGCCGCTTTAGGTTTCTTTCAATAGCAAAACGACGTAACAGATGTGCATCTTTAAAATCAATACTATTCCTTAATTTTTCGTAAAGAGAAGCCAAGTGACTGGTAATGTCCTCAACTTCTATCTTGTTTTCTTCCTGGCTGATTAATTCTCTCCTGTGGTAAATCCGATCCAGTTTTTTATACAACAGTACAATTTCCTCTGAAATCTTCATATTTTATTGCTAAATTAGATGAATTAAAAATACCATAAATTCAAGATTTTTTCAATCAAAAATAAACTTGACAAAACTTATTAAAACTCCTAAATTAAAATAATATTTTGTAAACTCAAATTAAATCAACCCTAGGAAGCAACCTATGAATGGTCAAGATAAAAAAATTCCGCCTGAAGAGAACGTTGAATATCTTACCGATATCCTAACTACAATCTTTCAATATTACCCCGAGGAGATAATCAATCAGGCCGTTACTACAGCTAAAATAGCAGCCGCAAAGAAGAGGAAAGAAAAAAAGTTAAAAAAACAGTCTTAGAAAAATTTATCCTAAAAACCACCTTAAGCTAATTGAGCTAAATTCAAAAAGTTACAAGGTGGTTTTTTGCTTTGTTTATATTGTTTCGTTAACTAGAGAATTAAGGACAAATCGGGAAATGGCATAAGCGGCAAAAACTATCAGTAAGCCAATCGCTCCGGCCACCACTGCCTGTTTACCAGCGTCAGTGTCTTGACTGTTACCTCCGGAGGTCATCATTTTAAAACCGCCGTAGATAATGCCGAGTATAGCTAGGATGCCCAAAAAACCCAAAACGATATTAATGACCCCGGCAATGGTATCATTCAAATCCTTAGTTCCTAATTCTGTCTCGCTTAACTCATTTAACCCAAAAGGATCAGTTTGGGCTAAAGCCGTTCCCGGCAGAAGTAATAATACTAAAAATAAATACTTTGCTTTCTTCATAGATAATTTTTTTATAAATCAGATCTATTATAACATAAAATAAAAAATAGAAAAACAAAATGGCGTATCTTCCCCTGTGAGAATTAATACGCCATTTAACACATTATTGTGTATATTGCTCGAGAATTTTTATGAAAGGATATTCTTTTGTAGCAAAAGCATACCCTCTCATTATGTCCTTCATACCTCGGTATTCTTCGTCATAACCAAAGTTGTAGGAAATACGATTTGTCCACCACCAGTAGCGAAACCCTTCAGTTTCTACAAAACTTCTCCATTCTTTGCAATTAAACTGAACTAGTCTGGCATTAAAGCCATGCCCAGCAGTAGTTATGGCTACCCGCATTGGTCGGGTATCTATCTTTGCTACTAAGACCCATGGTGCTGTTCTGTGCCATCCTCCGCCTTCCTGCATCCACATTTTACCAGTAAAAATATTCCTGGCAATTCCAATCTCGGTAGGTTCTGTGTAATTGAGGAAGATAAAATAAGACAGGAGAAGTATAGCAAAAATAGTAGTGGAAATCCCAACTAACCATTTATTTTTGCTTTTCATTATTCTCCATCCGTTTCCGTATCATCGGGGCTTTGGCTCGGATTTATCTCGCTCAAGACAATGATGAATGGACAATCTTTCCCGCCTTCCTTGTCAAAGGCATAACACTTCATGATTTCTTTGAGATTACCAAGATCGTCACCAGCATCGCGTCCGTGCCATTCCACAAAGGTTTCCAGTCCCTCGGGGTTAAACCTTACCAATTTAGCATTTAAGACACGGGAAGGAATACCGGAACCGCCGCGCGAAGAAAATTCATTTCCAAAACTGGCGGTAATAGATAATTGATATGGTCGCAAATCAATCGAGTGTACTGAGTACTTAAAAGGCGGAAAGATAAAGTATCCTGTGCGCTCCAATGGCGTAATTTCACCACTGAATCGATTGTAGACTAATCCCAGTTCGTAATTGTCTACAAACGAGACAAAAGCTGCATGAAAAATAATCAAGCCTACAAACAGCAGGATTATGATTACGGCTAGTACAATCGGCCATTTTTTCAGGTCTATCATTACAATGTCTCCTTTAATTAGGATGTTTATTTATAGGTACGTTTACAAAAGTTATGTAAATTAATGCTCCATTTAAGCATATTATCAATAAAATGTCAAGATCAAAAAAATGCTTCATCCAAAGCAAATTTTTAGAACTAATAAATATAATAAAATTCATTGGCTCGGGGACCCGACTCCGCCCTTTGGGCTTCGTCTGGGTGCAAACCCCTCCGCCACGCTATGCGTGGCTCGGGGACAGGGGCTCGAACCCCGATTGCCTGGACCAAAACCAGGTGTCCTACCATTAGACGATCCCCGAATATAAATATAATACGCGACTAATCATAATATTTTTCTAATAAAATGTCAATAATTTAAAAATTATTTAAATAAAAAACACCCTCAGCAAATCGAATTTTAGCTCGAAAAGTTAAAGGGTGTTTTTTGACAATCACTTAATCACTGTTGCCCGCTTGGTATGCGAATAATTATTAGTCTTGAAACGAACAAAGTAAATCCCGCTACTTAAACCGGATAAAGAAACCTGATGTTGACCTTTGTCTTGTGGCTGGTTAGCTAAAGCTTTGATGTGACTCCCCCTAATATCATATAAGTCTATTTTTACCCATCCTGCTTCAGTAAGATAATAACTGATCTTAGCAGATGAATTAAAAGGATTGGGATAAATAAAAATATGAGTGGGAGCAGCTAGATTACTATTGTCAGGTGGCAAATCGGTTGTAGAATCGGCAAAGGCAAATAAAGATTGTCCGGCCGCCACATAAACCACGCCATTTTCATCAATCGCTGGTGAACTAGCAGCCGACTGCAAAACATCTGAACTCCATTTAGCACCGCCGCTATTAGTAATGGCTAAAAATCTACCTCCTTCAGTGCCAATATAAATAGTTCCATCTCTACCAATAGCCGGTGAGGAATATTTAACAGCGCTCGGCGTATAATAGGCCCAAAGTAGAGTTCCGTCAGAAGAACGCGCTTCTAGTCCTTCAGTGGTGCCGTAATAGATCACCCCGTTATGATAAGCTGGCGAGGAATGCAACGCTTCTGCACTATGTTTCCAATTGCGATCGCCATCTTTGAGTGACTGGATGCTACTGGGCCAAAAACTGGACCAATAGGTAGCCAGATAAACATTACCTTCTCTATCAAGAGTAGGCGTCATCTGCACTCCATTTCCTTCAAAGGCAAGGTAGTCATAAGACCACCATAAATTGCCGTTTGAACGATAAGCATAGAGCACATAGTCGTCCCAAAGGGCCTGACTACTAACCACATAAACATTACCTTCTTGGTCTACAGCTGGAGCGGCATAGATGATATTGCCGCTCAAGTTGTCACTCATCCAGTAAAAATCGCCACTTAAGCTAAACGACCAGAGCCGATCTTCGTCGCAGACATAAATTGTGTCACCCTGAATAGTGACATGAGTAAGATCATTATCGTCTAAGGGTTGACTCCAATATAGCCCACTTGGCTGATAAGCATAGAGAGTATCACCAGCTCCGAAGTAAAGAGTATTATTGTAAATAGCCACCACTGTCTCTACAGGGAAACCGGTAGAAATATGCTCAAAAATAAAACCACTAGTATCAATGACGTAAACGCCATCATCAGTTCCTACCACAATGCGTCGAGAACCATTATACAGGCCCACACTAGGTCCGCCATAGGGTGAAATATTCACTCCTAAATCAAGCTGCCATTTCAGATTATTGGTTTGAGCGGCTATAATATTGGCCCGACCAGTATGTCGAGTATCTCTCTGAAACATTGGCCAATCAGCCCAACTTAAATTAGTAATTAAGAGGCCGAAGAGGACAACAAACATTAGTGTTTTTTTCACTTTCTATCTCCTTTGTAAAGTACTTTTATTTTCAACTAGATTATATTATTAAAATTTATTAGAAGCAAGTTTTTAAAAACCTGACTCCGTTAGAGGTAAATCCTCTAAAGTGGTTGACATCTATTTAAAAATAATATAAGATACTCAAGTAACAGTCCTTTGATTAAATTAAAATGGTTCGGTGCTCTTACACAAATGCCTCCCCGCTTCGGGTAGTTCCAGCCCCCCTCTACCCAAGCAAATGGTGTCTGTAAATAAGACACCGAGCCTTATAATACTGCCTCCATAAAATATGCAGGCACCCATAGGGATTGGCTTCGGCTGATCCCTTTTTATTTTTATTAAAAATAAATACCCCTTTAGAAAAGGGGTTATTTTATTATCTCTAAACTTTCAAACTGGCTTTAATAAAATCTCTAAATAATGGATGGGGTCTAAGTGGCCGAGATTTGAATTCCGGATGAAATTGAGAAGCGACAAAAAACGGATGGTCTCTTAATTCAATGATTTCCACTAATTTTTTATTCGGTGAAAGTCCGGCAAAACGCATGCCTGCTTCTTCCAATGGCTGATAATAATCCATATTAAATTCATAGCGATGGCGGTGTCTTTCCTCTATTTTGGGCTGCCCATATGCTTTGTAGCTAAGGGAATTTTTATCCAAGACACAAGGATAGGCGCCTAATCTTAAAGTACCACCCTTATCTTCATCTGCAGTATGCCCCGGCAAGATATGAATAACCGGATTAGCAGTCTTGGGATCAAATTCAGTAGAATTGACATCTTTAGTATTTAACACATGCCTGGTAAATTCAATTGTAGCCACTTGCATACCCAAACATAAGCCCAGATATGGCTTCTTATGCTCGCGGGCATATTTAGCGGCCATAATTTTACCTTCAATACCCCGATAGCCAAAACCACCCGGCACGACAATACCAGCAACTTTATCTAATTTTCTTAACTCTGCTTTATCTTTCTTCTCCAATTTAATTGAACTAACCCAAACCAAATTTAAATCAACATTATTGTGATAACAAGCTGACTTAATGGCTTCCACCACACTAATATAAGCGTCAATATTTTCATTGTATTTGCCAACTAAGGCAATAGACAATTTTTTCTTAGTACTTTTAATTTTCTTAATAAACTTCTCCCATTCATCAAGTTTTGGTTTTCTGGTCGGCAAATTCAAACGATTAAAAATAATTCTGGAAATTTTATACTTTTTCTCAAAAGACAAAGGAACTTCATAGATAGTTTTGACGGTCTGGGCCGGAATCACCGCCTCTTCCTTGACATCGGCAAAGAGAGCAATTTTACTAATTACTTCTTTGGTTAATTTTTTATCACTACGAGCTAAAATAATATCCGGCTGCAAACCACGGCGGTATAACTCCCTGACTGACGCTTGTGTGGGTTTGGTTTTTAATTCGCTGGATGCCTTCAGGAACGGCAATAAAGTCAAATGAATCAACATCACATTTTCTCGGCCAACTTCCCGTTGGAACTGACGAGCTGCTTCCAGATATGGTTCGCCTTCAATATCACCAACCGTACCTCCTAATTCTAACAATAAAAAATCCGCTTTACTTTCAACCGCCGCCTTTTTAATATAATTTTTAATTTCATCAGTAATATGAGGAATAATTTGAATTGTTTTTCCTAAATAATGCCCAGCACGCTCACCTTTTAAAACTTTTTCATAAATCTGCCCGGTGGTTAAATTAGACAATTCTGATAAATTAGTGTCAATAAATCTTTCATAATGACCTAAATCTAAATCAGTTTCTGCTCCGTCATCAGTAACATAAACTTCGCCGTGCTGATAAGGGCTCATGGTTCCCGGATCAACATTTAAATAAGGATCTAATTTTAAAGTAAAAACAGAATAACCAGAGGCCCTTAAAATCGCTCCGACTGATGCTGAAGCAATTCCTTTGCCCAAGCCGGAACAAACTCCTCCAGTTATAAAAATAAATTTTGTTTGTTTCATCCCGTTAGAAATTATAGTAACAACTAATTAAATAAAATTTAATTTATGCACCCGCTAAAATTCGGGAATTTCTAACGGGATTCATACTAATTGATTATTCAAAAATTAGTTCTTTTGCTTTGTCCATTTGCGGATCTAAATCATTTTCATAATCCTCTATTGTTAAATTAATTTCAATATCTGGAGTGATGCCCTGATTTTCAATAGTCCGACCATTGGGAGTTAACCAATCAGCTGTGGTTAATTTTACAGAGGAACCATCTTCTAAAGAAATTAATTGTTGAACTGAACCTTTACCAAAAGTTGTTTCGCCGACAATCGTGGCCTGACCATAATCCTGTAAAGCACCAGCTACAATCTCTGAAGCAGAAGCAGATCCATCATTAACTAACACAATTGTCTTAAAATTAGCTAAACTGTCCTTTACTAGGGCCTCATAACTTTTATCTTTATGCTTATCGCTAAAAGACTCCCTGACTACTACTTGACCGGGCTCGAGCCAACTACTGGCTATCTCCACGGCTGTACTTAAATAACCGCCAGGATTATTGCGTAAATCAAGAATAATGCCCCTTGGATTATCCCGCAGCACCTTTTGAGCCGCTTTAATAAAACGATCACCGGTGTCATTATTAAAATCAGTAATTTTAATAATAGCGATATCATCTTCCAAATTATATTCAACGCTTGGTATATCTATTTTATCACGAGTAATAGTCACTTCTTTGGTGGAAGTCTCATTTTTTGACAAAATCATCAGAGTGACGTCGCTGCCTCTATCACCTCTAATTAAAGTTACTGCTTCATCTACAGATGCATCTGTTAGATCATAATTATCTACTGCTAAGATTTTATCACCGGGCTTTAAACCAGCTCTTTCTGCCGGAGAATCAGCTAAAGGAGAGATAACGACTAAATAACCCTTTCTTTTGCCAATTTCAATGCCGATACCATAAAAACTACCATTTAACTCTCGAGTGAACTCATCTGTAATCTCCGGATTCAAAAAAACAGAGTGGGAATCGCCTAAAGCGTAAACCATGCCCGAAACAGCCCCATAAAACAAATCGCGGTCGCTGACACTACTCTTGTATAGATAATCTTCATGAATAATATCCCAGACTTCACCAAATAAACCAACTTTAATTTGATCATTGCCGGAAAAAATATCAGCTAACTCGTTACTAGTTTGTTCTAACACTTCTTGAGAAGTTTGAGGATAAGAAGGGGTGCTCCCCACAGCCACTCCAATTATAAAAATAATGGCTAAAACAAAAACTAAAGCATAAACCTTGGCAATCTTTTTCCACCAAGGATTTTTTTTCTCTACAGAAGTAGTTATATCAGTTTGAAATTGATCCATTTTAAATTTTTCTATTATTGATCATTAATGCGTTTAATTCTAGCTCCTAAATTTGCTAAACGCAAATCCAATTGCTCATAACCCCGATCAACCTGATAAATATTAGTCACCGTACTGGTGCCTGAAGCAGCTAAAGCGGCAATAATTAAAGTGGCCCCGGCCCGTAGATCAAAACTATTGATTTCTTTACCAAAAAGAGGCGACGGTCCAATAACCACTACTCGATGAGGATCAGAAACAACAATATTGGCCCCCATCTTCTTTAACTCGGAGATATATTTTAAACGCCCATCATACATCCAATCATGAATTAAAGAAGTACCCTTAGCTTGAGTCATTAAAACTGCAAACGGCTGAATTAAATCAGCCGCAAAACCGGGATAAGGCATATCATGCAATTTTTTGATAGCTTTTAAATTAACTTTGCCGTCAACCTTGATGTTGGCTAATTTATAATGTCCTTGAGGATCTTGATTAAGATACTCAATCTCCAACTTTAAGCCAACTTCTTTATATTTTTCTAATTCTAAAGCTATAAACTGCGGGGCTGTATTTTCAATGGTAATTTTAGAACGGGTTGCTCCGGCCAAACTAATAAAAGTGCCGGTTTCTATCAAATCAGGAATAATAGTATATTCTCCGCCGTGTAATATAGTAGCTCCCTTGATTATCAAATCATGACTGCCAATTCCCTTAATTTCAACCCCTAAACTTTCTAAAAACCAACAAAGATCCTGCACATGCGGTTCACTAGCGGCTAATCGAATTGAAACCGTACCTTGATTTAAAGCAGCCGCCAAAATAATATTTTCCGTGGCTGTCACAGATATCTCGGTCATAACTATCTCTTCTTGGGCCGGTTTAACTTTCTTCAAAATATATTGATTATCATCTGACTTAATCTCAACACCCAATTGTTCCAAAGCCCTGAAATGCACGTCCATGGAACGAGCTCCGATCTGACAGCCACCTGGCTCTTTGATTCTAACCTTACCAAAACGGGCTAAAAGTGCCCCCATTAATAAAATTGAAGAACGCAGACAACTAACGACCGTCATATCTATCTTATCCGGATTCAATTGGGAATTATCAATTTTAACGCTGTTTTTATCTAACCAATTGACTTTAGCGCCCATTGAGACAATTATCTGCAACATCTTTTTAACATCCTCAATTAAAGGAACGTTATGCAAAATTATTTCCTCTTTAGTTAAAATACTAGCAGCAATAATAGGCGTAGCTGCATTTTTAAAACCAGCCACTTTGATATTACCGTGCAAGGTATTACCGCCTTGAATAATAAATTCAGACATAGTATAGTGATAATAAACTACATCCTAAATGATACCGCAAAATTAAATTTCTAACAAGATGGGAATAGCCCTCAGAAGAGTTACATATTCATTCTTTCTACTATTGTTTTTTATTGTCACACCACTATTAATCCTCTATGCTTCCGGCTTTAGATATAATTTTGATATTGGCATGATAGAAAAAACAGGTGCTTTTTATATTAAATCTTATCCTCGCAACGCTGAAATTTACATTAATGACCTCAAATCAAAACATAAAACTCCTAAACAAATAACTAATCTTGCCCCCGGCACCTATACGCTTAAAATAACTAAAAATAACTATACCCCCTGGCAGAAAAAACTATCTGTTTACTCAGGTGAAACAACTTTTGTGGAAGATGTTGTTTTATTTTTAGAAAATCAAGAAAAAACCGAACTTGGTTCAGGTAGTGTTGAATTTTTAATTAATAAAAATAAGGATAAATATGCTTATTTGGATGAACAAAACCGACTGTTTATTACTGATGTCAACCAGGATAAAAATTTCCTTATTTTTACTCTTGGACAAGCTTATAATTTAGTTGACTGGTCGCTTGATAACCAATTTCTATTAATCAAAAAAGAAGAGCTCTATTATACTTTTGACCTTAACCAAAAAGAAATCCAATGGCTCCCTCTTTCTGCTATAGAAAAAATTATCTGGGATAATAAAGAATCGAATATTATTTGGTATACCAAAGATGAAAAAATATTTCGCTACAACACCCAAATTGTCAATCACCAACCCCAGCCAATTGATTTTGACAGCGAGAAAACAATTAATGATTTTGCCTTATTTAATGATTATTTAATTATTCAATACACCAACAATAAAAACAATTACGTCGAACAATTAAATAAAAATAATCTATCCCCTGTTCAAACTATTTCTGATGTTAATCTGGGCAAACTAGACGTCCTAATGGCTGATGAACGGCACCTGCTCTTTACCATTGGCTCAACATTATATATTCAAAATATTTATCAAGAACCAGTTTTGATTCCTATTACCAAAGCCGATCTTCATGATAATAATCTTTTGTTAACTAATGGCTATGAAATTGTTCTCTATAATTATAAAGAAAGTCAACAGCAGTTGATTGATCGCTCTTCGCAAATCGTCTCTGATATTTTGTGGCACCCCAATGGCAGTTATTTTATCAGCGAAGTCAATGAAAAAACCAAAATCACTGAAGTTGACGGTCGAGACCAACGTAATTCAGTAGAACTTTTAGATGATCCTTGGAAAAAAATGTATTTATTTAACAAAAAAGGAGACAAGCTTTTTATCTTAACTCCTGAAGAAAATTTTTATTTAACTATACAATAAAATAATAAATCAAAAAGAAAACACCCCGCCGATCTATCTAGATTAGCGGGGATTTTATAATTTACTTAGGAGTTGTTTTTAAACTCCGAAGAAAGGTTGCGTTGTCCACCCTTCTTTGCTTCTCGCCAACACTCAGAGCTTCAGCGGGCAGGAAGGTCTGACTTCATTTTAAATAAAAATCTTATTTAAATATGATAATTTTACTTATCCACAGGATTATCCTTGACTTTCGGTTTTTGTTCGGTATATAATATAAGTATAAGTTTTTAACAAAAATATATGCCAAATTTAACTAAAAAACAAAAAGAAATTTTAGACTTTATTACCCAGTTTATTCAAACAAATGATTATGCTCCTAGCTATCGGGAAATTGCTGATTATTTTGGACTCTCCTCTACAGCCACTGTCCACGAACATATTAAAGCTCTGGAAGACAAAGGTCTAATCACGAGTGGCCATAATATGGCTCGTTCTCTAGAAATAATTAAGCATCGCTTTGGCCAATCAATTGAATTGCCTTTAGCCGGACTAATTACAGCTGGCGAGCCCATAGAAGCTATCCAAGACAATGAAATGATCGCTGTGCCCTCTACTCTAGTAAAGGATGAAAATAGCTATGTTCTTAAGGTCAGGGGCGAATCAATGATTGAAGAAGGTATTTTAGATGGCGATTATGTGATTGTGGAAAGAAATTTCTATCCTAAAAATGGTGACGTGGTGGTAGCTCTTTTAGATAATACTTATGCTACCCTGAAAAAATATTATCGGGAAAAAGACCGCATTCGACTGCAGCCAGCTAATAAAACCATGAAGCCAATTTATGCTCAAAATCCTTCCATTCAAGGCATTGTCCGGGCTATCTTAAGAACTTTTATTTAAAAAGTTATGTGCATACCAAGGAAATATAAAATTAAATATCGGAAATATTTGCTCTTGCTGGGCAATTATTTTCTTGATAAATATCACAAAAAGCGCCTAAAATTAAATTTTAGGCGAACTAGAAAAGATGTCAATCTAGTATAAACTGCCTCTTTCCCGTATTATTCTAATTAAAAATGCGACATAGACAGATGATATAATTGGTTATGTAGAAATAACAATTAAACATCAAAATCTATGCCGCACTATGATTCTATCACAAAAATCAAGCTTTGTTGGAGCTT
>Ga0210050_1000409_pt1 | contig 55761 bp, 46 predicted proteins | sample CryGey132114_all_FD_185463 | JGI IMG/M metagenome (GOLD analysis project Ga0210050, IMG submission 185463) | Groundwater microbial communities from aquifer - Crystal Geyser CG22_combo_CG10-13_8/21/14_all (SPAdes) (version 2) | ecosystem: Environmental > Aquatic > Deep subsurface > Groundwater ... | reverse complement strand
GCTATCAAAGTTTGTGCTTGGTTGACAGTTTAGTACTTCTAAATCCGCCCGAATATTTTTGAAAAATGCTGAGTATTAGCGTGTGGCCTGTTGGTGAAGAACCTTAACAGAAGCGAGAGGGGTGTAAAAGGAAGAATGCCAGGAATTTAACTTTCACCTATTCACCATATGCTGGGCTGCGCCATAGACATATTCCCAAAAGGCATCTTTAACGGGTTCGGGGAAAGTGGCTTTTTCCAGAGCAACATGCATATGCTTTAGCCAATGGGTAGCTTCATCTGTTCCAATCTTCCATTGAAAATGCCTGCGCCTGAGCATTGGATGTCCACGTTCGTCTGTATAGGTTTGCCTTCCGCCTAATGACTGAATAAAGAAAAGCTTCAAGCGGTTTTTGGCAGGCAATAGATTTTCGGGATACATTTTTCTGAGCAGCGGATCTTGTTCTAAATCCTCATAGAAGTCGTCTACCAATTTCATGATATTATCCTCGCCAATCAGCTCATAAAGTGTTTGCCCTGCTTCAGCCATTACACCTTATCCAATGCTTGTGCAAAATCCTTCAATAAGTCATCGGGGTTTTCAATCCCCGTAGAAATCCTGACCATGCTAGGCGTAATCCCCACTGTCGCCCTGTCTGCCACGCTCATATTAGAGCTGCTCATGGTATAGGGGTGAGAAGTAAGCGTTTCGGTACTGCCCAAACTTACGGCCAGTTTGGCCAGTTTCACCGCATTTAAAAAGCGGAAAGCTTCTGCTTCGCCACCCACCACATCAAAGGCCAACATGGCGCCACCAGAAGTCATTTGTCTTTTATAAAGTGCGTATTGAGGGTGATGCGCATCGATATGGCCCACATAATAGACCTTAGCCACTTTCGGGTGATCCCTTAAAAAGTCAGCCAGTTTTCTGGCGTTGTTGGCTTGCTTTTCCATTCTCAAAGTAATGGTTTCTAAACTTCGGCTGATCAACCAAGAGGTCCAAGGAGAAGCCATACAGCCCAAGCCGCTGCGCAATTTTTTGATGCGACTTATCAGAGTTGCATTTCCTGAACAAGCCCCTGCAATGATATCGCTATGCCCTCCAATATATTTGGTAGCTGAATACATAATCAGGTCAGCGCCTAAGGTAATTGGCTTTTGCCAAAGTGGCCCCATGTAAGTATTGTCTACCGCCACAATTACTTTTTGACCTTGATTTGAATACTTTGCGCCAATCCGAACCGCCATTTCAATGTCGATAAGCGAATTGGTTGGATTGGCAGGGGTTTCTACATAAATGCAGGCCAATCTATCTTTTCTAGGGTGCGCTTCGATCAATTTGGTAATCTCATTTTCTGACATTTCTGGGTCGAATGCCAAAAATTGAATATCAAACTTGGGAAGGAAGTTTTTGATAAAGGAATCTGTTCCTCCATAAATGGGGAAGGACATCAACACCAAATCGCCTGACTTACAAATTTCTAATAATGAGGTGGTAATTGCCGCCATGCCACTTTCGAAAAATGCTGATTCTTCCGATTCATCGAGCAGCGAAAGTCTTTTTTCGGCAGTCACCAAATTGGGGTGATTGAGCCGGGTATAGATCAAGCTTTTGTTCTTGTCTTCAGTATCACCACCGCCATATACCTTTTCGAAATAGGCTTTGCCTTCTTCCGCAGTAGAAAACTCGAAAGTTGAGGTTTGAAAAATTGGGTTTTTGATCGAATTCCTCACGAGTGAGGGATCATGTCCAAAGCTCATCATTAAGCTTTCTGGACTAAATTCATTTGAATGATCAGACATTTGGCGTAGTTCTTACTTTTAAGGAGGTTCCTTCTTGGCTAATTACAGTTATTTTTTCGCCCTTTTCAACATATTCTCCACGAGTGTAGGCATCATAGATCTCACCATCAATTTCTACTCGGCCGCTAGGTCTAAGAATTGAAAAGGCAGTGCCTTCTTTCCCAACCAAATCAATCGAATAAAAGCTAGAAGTATAGCCATCTGATTTTTTTTGTTCGGTAGTAAGCGCAAATTTTTCGAACAATTTTGAATTGGTAAAGCGATAGCCCAAAGCGAAAATCAAAATCATTGCTCCGAGCATTCCTGCAAATACCACGGTGGAAGCGGTGGCCAAATCGCCCGAGAGTACATAATCAAAATTAAAGAAGTCATTGTCGATCATGATAAAGATCAAAGAGACCACAGTAAATGTAATGCCCGTAATACCAGCCACGCCAAAGCCCGGAATCACAAAGACTTCTAAGGCAATCAAGATAATTCCGAGAAAGAGCACTGCAATTTCCCAATTGGCGGCTAATCCGCTGAGGTAATAGGGTACTAAATAAAGCACCAGGGCAACCCCAGCGGCAGCCAATGGGAAACCAACCCCCGGAGTTTGGAGTTCGAAATAGATGCCTCCAACGATAACAAGAATCAATAGGCCACTGATAAAGGGGTTGAGAAAGAAAGCGATGATTTGTTCTGAAACGGATAACTCGTATCGGATGAGCTTATAATTTTCAATCTTATTTTTTTCAAGAATGTCCTCCAAACTGGCGACTTCCATTTCGCAGAAACCATTTTTAATGGCTTCGGTACTGGTAAAGGTGATGGTTTTGCCTGCTTCGGTTACGCCTTCAATGGCAATTCGATCATCCACCATTCCTTCGGCTATTTGCGGGTCTCGTCCATTTTGTTCTGCCGTGGATCTCATGATCGACCGCATGTACGATTGATATTTGTCGGGAGCTTGGCTGCCATCTCCTCCATTCACAACCGTGGCGGCCCCAATATTGGAACCCGGCACCATATATATACTATCGCAAGCAATTGAAATCAAAGCCCCAGCCGAGGCAGCATCATTATTAATGAATACCCAAACTGGTTTCTCGTACTCTAAAATTCTGGTCCGAATATCGTTGGCATCGTTTACCGCGCCACCATAAGTGTCCATTTCAATGATCACGATATCAGCATCTTCTGCGGTGGCTTGCGCCAAGGCCAAATCGACATAGCGATTCATGCGTGGATCAATGTCTGCCTTAATTTCCATCACAAAAATTTTCTTTTGTATAGGATTTTGATCTTGTTTCCACTTGGCCAAAAGGCTTACCGCCAACAAAACACTTAAGCCCAGCAGGCTAATTCTTCGTACAATTCTCAACATCGCTTTGATTGGCCTTTGAATAGGCTATTTTTGTGTCAAAATACGAAGAAACGAATTGCCAAAACAGCTAAACCCACAGTTTTCCGAAATCTTCCCAAGTGATATCTGGGAAACTGCCTTGAGCGGAAATCACCTGCTCATTGGGGCAAGGGAGGGAGAAAGGATGGAGGCCACTTTTTCGCTTTACGACTTACAGCAGTACCGTTTTTTATGGAAATCCATCAGTTTTGATGAATCGTGGTGGGTGAGTATTTATGCTTTTGTGGAGCACATCATAGTTTTTCAGATTTTCAATGACAGCCAAAATATCGAGGCACGTTCCCTTTTTGGTTTCGAAATCACCAAAATGGAAGCGCTTTGGTCGGTAGATAATGTTAATGTATTGGGGCTATCAGGGCATGTTTTAAAGTTGAAAAGCCAAGAAACTGAAGACGGCTTTTTTAATATCAACATTACCACGGGAGAAGAGATTGAACTGACTTCTGAAAAAATGGCGCATGAAAATATGCCAAATGGCGTTATTTTACCGTTTCACTACACAGAAGAAAGCCCATACTTCCAGACGGTGAAGCAATTTTTGGCTGAGTATGCCAACTTACACTTGGTTGGCGCCTGTGATTACTTGGAATATAATGGGCTTATTCTGATTTCGGCACATAAAAAGCTGGAACAAAATTTGTCAAACACGCTGTGCGTATTTGATGACCAAGGCCATATGCTCTTAAAAGAGGAATTGGCCGAACAATCAAAGGGACTTGCTTCCGATACTTTTTATATAGTCAATGAACAGCTTATATTTGTTAAGGAGAAGCGAGAGATCAAAGGTTATTTAATCGAAAATCTATGAGAAAAGTAGTACTGAGTTTGTTGGTGGGATGTTTTATAAACTTTTTAGCTTTTGGCCAAACGGATTCACTAGGGATAAAAAAAGAAGGAGAAAATTACTTTGTGATGCACAAGGTGATTGCGGGTCAAACTTTATATTCGCTTAGCAGACGCTATGGAACGTCTGTTACCGACATTAAAAACAAAAATGCAGAATTGGCCAACGGACTTCAAGTGGGCCAAACCATACTTATTCCTTACAATAAACCCGTCAACGAAGCCAATCCAACTTCAGCTTCAACGCATGTAGTTAAAACGGGTGAAACGCTTTTTTCAATTTCTAGACAATACAATGTCAATGTAGAAGACATAAAGAAATTGAATGGCCTCACCTCAAATGAATTGTCCATCGGCCAAACGCTTAAAATTTCGGTAGCTGCTGCTCAGGTAAATAAAGAGGTAACTCCAGTAGTGAATAAAACTGAGGAGGTGATGAAGAAAGAAGTGATTGCGCCAGCGGAGGAAAAAATAAAAGAGGCAGCACCTAGGGCGGTTGCCAAAGTGGATACTGCCAAAACTGCTGAAGAAATAGTGAAAAAGGACCCAGCAGATGCCTATGATGCCAAGCCTTTTGAAGAAGTGATAGAAGAAGGCCAAGCTGAGCTCATTATTGAAGATGAGTCCTCAACAAAGTTCTTGGCCCTGCATAAAACAGCCGAAGTGGGTACCGTAATTAAGGTCAAAAACCGCATGAATAACCTGACCGTCTACGTTCGGGTGGTTGGTGAAATTCCTAACACTACGGATAACGAAAACATCATTATCAAAATCAACAAAAGGGCTTACGATCAACTGAAAGCCTTAGATACGCGATTTCTGGTGGAATTGAGTTACTTCAAATAAATCCTATGAGAAGTTTGGGTAGGTCATATGCTTTGATTGCTTTTTTACTGCTTCTGACAGCCGAATTGTCGGCTTTTCAAGCACCAAAAAATGATTTCAAGCAGAATGCCCAAGTCATTGAGTTTGGGCCAAATGGTAATTATTTCTCAAAACCTGGCGAATTCACCACTAAAAATGCGACTGGAGAAGAATTTAGATTATCAGGCTGGGGCGATCGAGCCACCCGTTCGGTTTGGTTTAAGTTTGTAGCGCCCGCCTCTGATCAATTAATTATTACAATCAATAAGGCAAATGCCAATGCTCCAAAGGGCTACATTCAGTTGGGTATTTTAGATGGAGACAATCCAGTAGAAAGCAAGGCCTTTGGCTACCCCACAGATGCTGAGCAAATAATTACTTCTCAACTTGTTGCTGGGAAAGCATACTTTTTAGTGGTTGATAATCCAACAGAAGGAAATGAAATAGGGGCATTTAGCTTGAAATTTCAAACCTTTTTAATGACCACCTGCGCTTCTGTTCAAACTGTTGCGCTAAACTCAAATGGTAATGAGCAAATCGACACGGATGCACTTTTTAAATCAGAATGCTATTGGCCCTGCACAGGAATTGGCTGCACAAGAGAATTGGACCAAACAAAATTCGATGCCTCCCAAATGGGCGATAACTATGTTACAGTGAAAGGGCTTGGCGTGAACGGAAAGACCTATTTCGGTACCATGCTAGTAAAAGTAATTGATACTATTCCACCAACTATTGAGGCCAAAGATTTTAGGGTGAATATTTTAAGGAATGGCGAAGTGCATGTCGATCCCAAAAATGTAATCATTTGGCGTTGTAAAAAAACGGCTTCCGAACCAAGCCCAAGTCCAAGCCCTGATGCTGGTGAAAATACATTTTTTCAAGAAATCCCATGTTCAAAAGATAACGCAGGCATTGAACGCTTTGAATTGAGCAAAACGGTATTCACTTGTGACGATATCGGGGTGAATGAAGTAGTTGCTACCGTGATTGATGCCAGTGGGAACAAAGCTTCGACCAAAGTGAACATCAGCGTTTTTGATTTAACCCCTTTGAGTATCAAAGCTAAAACGGTTTCATTGTATTTGGATGAAAATGGGATTGCGGAGTTAAATCCCGAAATGCTGGATGATGGTTCTTCCTCTGGCTGTAGTGGATTTGAAAGCTCAGCCAATAAAACGGTTTTCGATTTCAATAACATTGGCGATAACAGCATTAGCTACATTATTAAAAACCAACGTGGCGATATGCTTGCCACAGAAGTGGTCGTAAAAGTAAATGATACCATTGCACCAACTGTAGTGCCACAAGAGGTGAAAATGTTTGCCAACATGAAAGCCCCAATCACGATTATTGATGGCAGTCCTTTTGTAAAACTTTGCCCAGATGCTCAATTTGTTCCAAAAAATGAGGTGGGCGGCTTTGTACCAGATGGCGCTGGCCCTGCTGATTTTTTTGAACTTGTCAATCAAGTACAAGGCTGCACCAAAGACAACGGATCCATTTTTGAAATATGGATTGAGCCCAGAGATTTCACGGCATCGAACCTCGGAGTGAATGAAGTTGAGGTCTTCGTTTCTGACAATGCCGGCAATATATCGAGTGCAAAGACTACATTAACACTCCTTAAGCCTGAACTTCCCTGCAAACCACAACTTTGGGCTATCGCTTCTGGGGATTGGAATGATCCCAATATTTGGTCCGATACTCCGAACGGTAAATCCATCGGTGCTATTCCATGTGGTAATACCACTGCCCATATCAAGGGTTTTAGTGTTTATGTTCAAAACGATGAAGCGATTGAAATTGAAGCGATTCGTTTATTAAACTCAGCTGACGCGAAAACTGAATTGAATATCTACGCTGGTCAAATCAACATGAAGAAGGAATTGTATTCAGAGTCGAATTCAAAAATGTTCAAGCACAAAGAAGCTGCACTAGAGGTGATTAAAAAATAGAACTAGGAACCCTTAACCCAACCACCCATTTGAATTTTGAAGCAACCAAAGCCTTTTTAGACCAGAAGGTAGCGCAGTATAACCGTCCCGATTTCATTCCGAACGATCCTATAGTCATCCCTCATGGCTTTTCAAAAAAGGAGGATGTCGAAATTGCGGGGTTTTGGGCTGCGGTTTTGGCTTGGGGCCAAAGGATTACGATCATCAACAAATGCAACGAGCTTTTTGCTGCCATGGACGATGCGCCCCATGATTTCATATTAAATCATAAAGAGTCAGACCTCAAACGCTTCCTCAATTTTAAGCATCGCACCTTCAACGCAACCGACACGCTTTATTTTATCGCTTTTTTCAAAGATTTTTATGGCCAATATACCTCGCTAGAAGAAGCTTTTGTGAAAGGAATGCAACCGAATGACCCCGATATAGAAAAGGGCTTAATCCATTTTCATGATCAGTTTTTTGGTCTGCCAGATGCCCCTGAAAGGACCAAAAAACACATTGCCACTCCTGCCAGGAAATCGGCATGCAAGCGCCTGAACATGTTTTTAAGGTGGATGGTAAGGAATGATAATCAAGGAGTTGACTTTGGGATATGGAATAAAATTAGTCCTGCGCAACTTATTTGCCCTTGTGACTTACATGTGGATAGGGTAGGAAGAAAACTGGGCTTGATTACCAGAAAACAGACCGATTGGCAAACTGCACTAGAACTTACTGCCAACCTCAGACGATATGACAGCTACGATCCAGTAAAATATGACTTCGCCCTTTTTGGTCTGGGAATTGAAGAGGGATTTTGAACCTGAGGCTGGAGAAACTCCAGCCAGCCCATAGCAGGATGAACAGAGTTTTTACTATTTTTGAACAATGTCTGAACAAGAGGTGAATACCGATAACCAAGAAACGCAAAGACAAAAATACAGCGACAAGGAAGCCGCACGTATTTTCGATCAGGAATTTATGCCTCATGTAAATTCCATGTACAATTTCGCCTACAGGCTCACCTTTGACGAAGACGATGCAAAGGACTTGGTGCAAGACACTTATTTGAAGGCTTTTAGGTTCATCAATTCATTTGAGCAAGGAACTAATGCAAAAGCGTGGTTGTTCCGCATCTTGAAAAATAGCTTCATTAACGAGTTCCGAAAGAAGAGTAAACAGCCAGCAAAAGTTGACTACAACGAAGTTGAATCTTACTATAATTCGGATGATATAGATGAAAATATCACCACTGATTTAAGGGTTGAAACTGTTCAACACATGATTGGTGATGAAATTACGAGTGCCTTAAATGGCATTCCTGTTGATTTTAGAACGGTCATCATCTTAAGTGACTTGGAGGGTTTTACTTATGAGGAGATGTCTAAAATTTTAGATATTCCAATTGGAACAGTAAGATCAAGATTGCATAGAGCAAGAAACATGTTGAAAGACAAACTTGCGGTTTATGCTAAAGAAATGGGGTACAATAAATAAAATAGTAAATACCATGAGTGAGTTCTCAGATTGGTTTAAAGACACTTTCAAAGGGTGTTATTGTGAGAAGGGAAACCTAGTGGATGAAAGGAGATTTTCCGAGATCGTACAATTGGTTTTAGACAATGAGGCCGATGAGGAATCTAGGGCAATTTTCGAAGAAAAAATCAGGACCTGTGTCAAGTCTTGTGGCTCGTTTGAAAAGGAGAAATCGTTGCGAGAAACCATTAAGCAAAAGCTTTTTGATCATAAAAAAGACATTCCAAACGATTTAGCTGCCTCCATTAAAAAGAGCATTAATCTATAAAATGGGCAAAGGCAAGGCTTTCATCTTTACGGCCCCCTCTGGGTCGGGTAAAACTACCATAGTTAAACACTTACTTGAGGTTAACCCAAACCTCGGATTTTCCATATCGGCCAGCACCAGAGACAAGCGCGGCAGGTCCGAAGAGAACGGTAAGGACTATTATTTCCTTTCAAAGGAAGAATTCAGACAGAAGATCGAAGAAGATGCTTTTGTGGAATGGGAAGAGGTTTACACCGGAAACTATTATGGCACTTTGAAGCAAGAGGTGCAAAACATTTGGGACGAAGGCAAGCATGTCGTTTTCGATGTGGAAGTAAAAGGCGCTCAAAACCTAAAACGGTATTTTGGAGATGACGCCCTCGCTATTTTTGTCAAAGTACCCTCCATGGAAATACTCAAAGAAAGGCTTACAGGCCGCGGAACTGAATCTGCCGAGAGCCTTTCGCAAAGATTTTACAGAGCGGAGTTCGAAATGACCTTCGAAAACAAATTTGATGTTACCTTAGTTAACGAAAACCTCGATGAGTCCTTTAAAAAGGCCGAGGAATTGGTCAACGACTTTCTAAAAAAATAAGCTTTGAGAATCGGTTTATTCTTTGGTTCCTTTAACCCAATACACATAGGTCACCTCGTGATTGCTGATGTCATGGCCGACCAGACCGATCTAGGGCAGGTGTGGTTTGTGGTCAGTCCTCAAAATCCTTTCAAGAGTTCAAAAACCTTACTTCATGAGTTTGATCGCCTAAAAATGGTGGAGTTGGCTGTAGCGGATAATTTCAAATTCAGGGCGTCTGATGTGGAGTTTAATATGCCCAAGCCAAGTTATACAGCCGATACCTTAGCCTACCTTTCAGACAAACATCCTGAACACGAATTTGTGTTGATCATTGGAGAGGATAATTTGGTGCATTTTCATAAATGGAAAAATTACGAAGCCATTCTTGATAATTATGGGCTTTATGTCTACCCAAGACCACAAGTCGACCGATCGAAAATCAAAGTGGAGCACGCCAACATCCGATATGTGGAATCACCCATGCTCGATATTTCGGCCACCTTTATCAGAGATGCCATTCGAAATGAACATTCAGTTCAATATCTCTTACCTCAGGCAGTAGCTGATTATGTTCGTTTCAAAAAATTCTACCTTTAGTTTTCTCCTCTGAGGCTGTCTATAAGCCTTATAATTTAAAATTTTAGATTTTCTTCTGATCCTCCGTTACTTCGGACGAAATTTTCACGTCTATTAACTGGTCGGCAGAGATACGTGACTGAAACAGGTGCGTTATTTGCTTAGTCAAGAAAAACTCAAACCAAATATGAAAAAACTCTTACTGGTCATTTCCTTTTTCTGCTACGTTTACCAATTGAATGCTCAAGGAATTAAAGGTACAATTAAGGATGAAAAAGGTGAGGCACTGCCTTTTGCGTCCATCTTTGTCAAAGAAGTTGGCTCAGGTACTTCGTCTAATCTTGATGGCTTCTACGAATATAGATTGAATCCTGGCACCTATCAGGTCACTTATCAATTTCTAGGCTATGCCACACAAATCAAGACAGTCAAAGTTGCGAATGGATTCGAAGTGGTCAACCTCCAAATGCAGCCTCAAGTTGTAAATCTCCCCACTTTTGTTTTAGAAGCTAACGCTGAAGATCCATCTTACACCATTATGCGTAAGGCCATTGCCAAGGCTGAATACCACTTAATTCAGAATGACAATTATTCTGCTGAAGTGTATATGAAAGGCACTGGCCAAGTAACCAAAGTGCCTTGGTTATTGAAGAAGACTTTTGAAAAGGAGGGCATTGATACCTCACAAGTTTTTACTTCGGAATCGGTCAGCGAAATCTATTTTGAACGCCCTAATACTTTTAAAGAAAAGGTGATTTCTGTAAGAACTTCGGGACAAGACAGCGATAACGCCAATCCCAATGCCTATATCAACAGCAGTTTTTATTTGCCCAAAGTTGTCAATGCCGTTTCTCCATTAAGCCCAAGGGCTTTTTCGTATTATAAGTTTAAATATGAAGGCAGCTTTAAGGAGCGTGGTTATGAAATCAATAAGATTAGAGTTACTCCGAGATCAAAGGGAGACGATTTATTTGAAGGTGTGATTTACATCCGTGAGAATTTCTGGAACATACATTCACTCGATCTAAAAACGAGTTTAATGGGCTTCGAAATTAGAATAGAACAAATTCTCGCCCCAATCAAAGATGAAATTTGGATGCCAGTTACGCAGAAATTTGAATTTTCAGGATCAATTTTCGGATTGGCAGGACGCTATGATTATTTGGCTTCGGTGAGCAATTACCAAGTCACGGAAAACAAAGATTTGAATCCGGATATTATTCTAATTGACGAAAAGATAGAGCAAGCGCCTGAAGAAATCGAAATCAATAAGGTGGAAAGTACTGCCGATAGCACCTCTCAAATTTTCAACACTGAGCAAGCAGTTTCAAGAAAGCAGCTTCGAAAAATGATGAAGGAATATGACAAAGAGGAGCGCGAAGATACTGAGGAACAAGACGTAGTTTCAGATTATAGTTTTAAGATAGATTCACTGGCCACCAAAAAAGACTCTATCTATTGGGCTTCAAGGCGACCGATTCCATTGACTCAGAAAGAAATCATTGGCTATAAAAAAGAGGATAGTACTTACTTTGCCGAAAAGGCCAAAGCGGAAGCCGATTCATCAAAATCACGTAATGGGGTTAAGTTTAAGCCTGGCCAGATATTAACAGGAAGTAATTACGCGCTAGGTAAAAGGCTCCGCTTTAATTTCCCCGGCCTTTTACCGCAGGTACGATTTAATACCGTAGAGGGCTGGAACTTAGACTTTACAGGTACACTTTCTTGGCGAGACGATACTACAGCCAGATTAAGGATTTCTCCATTTGTGAGGTATGGTTTTGCTAGCAATCAAGTTTACGGAAAAGTTGAATCCGTTTTTGGTATAGGCCAAAGAGAAGATCGTGGTACTTTCAGGATTCAAGGAGGCCACTACATCGAGCAGTTTAACCCGCTATCCATTGATCCATTTATCAATTCCATCTATACGCTTTTTTCCGAGAAGAACTTTATGCGGCTCTATGAGCGCGATTACGCTAACATCAGTTTTGCTAAACGCTATCGATACAACTATACCTTTTCCACAAAGTTGGAATGGGCCAATCGATCAGAGTTATTTAATAATACCGCGTATCGATTGGTAGACAATGAGAATCGGGTGTACAAGCCGAATAGGCCTGTTAACAATGAAGATTTTGCAGGAGGTTTTCAAAATAGTGCTTCGTTAATTTCAAGAGTTTCTTTAGAAGTAAAACCATGGTTAAAGTTCAGACGGTACAATGGAAGACTAATTCCATTGGAAGACTCTTCTCCATCCATTCGACTTACTTATCGAAGGGGCTTTGATGAGGTTTTGGGCAGTGATGTAAATTTCGATCATTTAGAGTTGGGGCTGAAAACTTCCGCTCGTCTTGGCGTAAGGGCCAGGATTGATATTGATGCCGAGGCAGGAACATTCTTCAATAACCCAACCCTGCTCTTCCCAGATTTTAAGCATTTTCCGGGCAATCGACTCACTTTTGCTCCATTGAATGTAACAGGAGGGTATAGAATGCTGGATTACTATAAGTACAGTACAGCGGATAACTATTTGTCGGTTTTCACGCATGTGCGATTTAGGAAATTACTCTTTACCCAGCTTCCAATGCTGCGCCTTTCGGGTTTGAAAGAAAATCTCTTTGTTAATTATCTGAACACAGGAACCTCGGACAATTACATGGAGGTTGGTTACACAATTGATAATATTTTCAGGTTCTTTAGATTGGAATTCGTTCAGTCCTTTCAGGATTTCAAACCAAAGGATTTTGGAGTTAGAATTGGCGTGGCCTCGATTTTTAGTTTCAATTAATTTTAAGATAGGAGCATAAATCTTGATTATTAACTATAAAATTAGTTACTTAACTAAGTAATTAATTTTGTAGCTATGTCATTTCAGAAAGAACGCCCCAATCAAGAGGTCAATGCTGGCTCAATGGCCGATATCGCCTTTCTATTGCTCATCTTTTTCTTGGTCACTACTCAGATATTGACCAACAAGGGAATCCCTATGATCCTGCCAGATAAGGCACCACCGGTAATTTCACCATTGCATGAGAGAAATCTTTTCAAAATTCAAATCAACTCTTTGGATCAGATTATGGTGGAAGATGAGCGCTTCGAAAATATGGACGAACTGCATCAGATGGTTTACGACTTCGTGCTTAATTTTGGCAATCCGAGCAACAAAAGCGGCTCTGATGATATGACCGATCTGCAAGTGTTCAATGGGCTTCCTGCCACAATGAAGAACTATGTGATTTCAAATCTAAAAAATCCCAAATCATCAGATGGTCCGTCTAAAGCAGTTGTTAGCATCAAAACTGATCGTGGCTCTGGTTATGCTCGCTTTATCGAAGTGATGGATCAGGTGCAAAAGGCTTATTATATCATTTATGGTGAACGGGTGGGGCTTACTGATGAGCAATACCGAAAATTGAACCGACAAGACGCGCATCAGCTATTTCTGTATGAGCAAGGCAAAAAGGGAATTAACAAAGGCATTTCGCTGGCCGAGCAATCGAATAATGTACAGGACTAACACGCATGGCATTCTCTTTGCAAAAGTCCTTTCTCTAATTGACGAAACTTTGTAGTTTCGTCAATTATTAAATTCAATTGTATGAAGAGTATATTTCTAGCTTTGTTTTTGACCTGCAGCATTGCGGTTTCAGCTCAATTTCAAGAGCGTATCAATTATGAAGTCGTTGCCGAGAAGGCCACTGCCCAAGCAACAGTTACAGAATACTTCTCACTTTACTGTGGTCATTGCTTCCAATTCGAACCCCTCGTAGAAGATGTGAAGTCTAAGCTAAAACCAGGAACTAAATTTGAAAAATCGCATGTCAGCTATATTCCAAGAGGTAATCCTGAAGCGCAATTGGGCATGGTGAAGTCCTATGTGATCATGGAAGAAATCGGTGGCGAGAAGGAGGAAGAAATCAAGCTTTATTTTTTTAACCAAGTGCACATTCAAAGTCGAAAAATTGATGATGTGGCTACTATGAAAACGCTCTTTATTGAAAAGGGTATTACAAAAGAGGCCATTGATAAATACTTTTCGGATCCCAAAATTACAGCAAAGGCTGAAAAAATGGCCAAGGAATGGGAATTGAAGCAAATTACCAACGTGCCAACCCTCGTAGTAAATGGTAAGTACAAAGTGATAATGAACAGTGTTAAGAACATGGAAGAAATGATGGCGCTCGTCAATTATCTGGTGGACAAGAAGTAATCTTGTGTTACCGATATGATCTTTGAAGGCCCTAAGCAATTAGGGCTTTTTTATTCCCTTTTTTGGAATACTCCCATCCACAAAATTCCGCTTGATTTATTAAGCCTCTTAATCCATCTTTCATCAAACCTTAGACCGATGAAGAAGCTATTTTTCCTTTTATTTGTCCCCTTTGTTTTTGCTTGTCAGCCAAAGACAGAAATTGATCGATTAGCAAGTATCGCAGAAAATGTGACCATTGTGCGTGATGATTTTGGGGTTCCCCATATTTATGGCAAAACAGATGCAGAAGCTGTTTTCGGGCTTTTATATGCGCAATGCGAAGATGACTTTGCCAGGGTAGAACGTAACTACGTTTGGGCAACGGGTCGTTTGGCCGAAATGGAAGGAGAAGACGCATTATATAGTGACCTGCGTGCCAGACTTTATATGACTGTTGATGAGGCCAAAGCTGCTTATGATGCGGCCCCGGCTTGGCTCCAAGAACTTTGTAATGCTTATGCAGATGGGATTAATTATTATTTGGCCACACACCCAGAAGTTCAGCCCAAAGTGCTCACTCATTTCGAACCATGGTTTCCAATGTTCTTTAGTGAAGGCTCAATTGGTGGGGATATTGAATCCATTTCTACCCGAAGGGTGAAGTCTTTTTACGAAAATGATCAGTCATTAGCACTCAACGAATTCGGTGATGGCCTTGTGCATGCCGATCCTTATGAAGAACCCAAAGGATCGAATGGAATTGCCATCTCAGGGGCACATACTGCTTCTGGAAATGCAATGCTGTTGATCAATCCTCATACTTCGTTTTACTTCAGACCAGAAGTTCATGTGGTGAGTGAAGAGGGTTTAAATGCTTATGGCGCGGTAACTTGGGGGCAATTTTTCGTTTATCAAGGCTTCAATGAAAAAACAGGCTGGATGCACACTTCGACAGCCGTTGATTTTATTGATGAGTTTGTCGAAGAAGTATCAGAAGTAGATGGGAAATTAGTCTATAAGTATGGCGATGAAATGCACGATGTTTGGGTGTCTGAAGTAACCCTGAAGTATAAGGATGGTGATGCACTTAAAGAAAAGACATTCCCAATGTACCGCACTCATCATGGACCTGTAACTCATAAACTGGACGACAAATGGGTGGTGACTAAAATCAATTGGGATCCTGTAAATGCATTGACTCAAAGCTATACGCGAACTAAATTGAAGAATCATGATGAGTTTAGAGAGATGATGAATATCAGAACCAACTCATCAAACAATACTGTATATGCCGATGCGGACGGGAATATCGCCTATTACCACGGTAACTTTATCCCGAAGCGAGATGCTCAATTTGACTTTTCGAAGCCAGTGGATGGAAGCAACCCAGCTACAGATTGGCAAGGAAAGCATTCGGTGGATGAGTCCATTAGTATTTTAAATCCAGGTAATGGCTGGATTCAGAATTGCAATTCAACTCCATTCACTGCAGCATTAGAATACAGCCCAAAACCTGAAGATTATCCATATTATATGGCGCCAGATCAGGAGAATTACAGAGGGGTGCATGCCATTAAAGTACTTTCGAACGCAAGTAATTTGACACTTGATGGGCTCATCAGTTTGGCTTATGATGGCTATTTGCCAGCTTTTGAAAAAGTAATTCCAGGTCTTGTAGAGGCTTATGACAAATCAAGAAATAAAAATGCCAGTTTGAAACCAGCTATTGATGTCCTACGAAATTGGGATTTAAGAACTTCCAAGGAATCTGTGGCGATGTCAATTGCCCATTATTATGGTTCGCTTTATATGCGCATGGGTAAAAATCCTGAAGGGCTCAGTGGAAATGAACGTTTCGATTACTTTGGTACAGGTTCACCTTATGCTGAAAGACTTGAAATCTTCGAAAAAGCCATGGCTCAATTGACTGAAGACTTCGGAAGTTGGAATACCCCTTGGGGCGAAATCAACCGTTTCCAAAGATTGAATGGAGACATCAATCTTCAATATGACGATAACAAAGAAAGTATTGCGGTTGGAATGTCTTCGGGAAGGTGGGGTGCTCTGGCCTCTTTCGGTGCAAGTGCACGTCCGAATACCAAACGCATCTATGGATCTTCAGGCAATAGCTTTGTAGCGGTAGTTGAATTTGGTGAAAAAGTAAAAGCCAAAAGTATGCTAGCTGGTGGAGAAAGTGGCGATCCTAATTCACCGCATTTCTACGATCAAGCTCAACGCTATGCAGACGCCAATTTTAAAGATGTGGCCTACTACAAAGAGGACGTTGAAGCAAGGGCCAAGGCAACTTACCACCCGGGAAAGAGATAGGAAAGTTCAAGTTCAACTCCTGATCGAGGTTTTCGACTTTAAACTTTCAACAGCGAACCGAATTACCTAACAACCGTTAGGTAATTCATCGCTTTTGCGTAAATTCGCAGTCCATAGCTTAGAAACACATATTTCATGCAAGACACTACTCCATATCAACCCATAAATAAGGTAAGAATTGTAACTGCTGCTTCGCTTTTTGATGGTCACGATGCGGCCATTAACATCATGAGGAGGATCATCCAAGCTACTGGATGTGAGGTAATTCACCTTGGTCATGATAGAAGTGTAGAGGAAGTGGTGAACACTGCTATTCAAGAAGACGCCCAAGCCATTGCGATGACTTCTTACCAAGGCGGCCACAATGAGTATTTCAAATACATGAGAGACTTATTGGTAGAAAAAGGAGCTGCTCATATTAAGATTTTTGGAGGGGGAGGAGGAGTAATTCTTCCAGAAGAAATCAAAGCCTTGATGGATTATGGCGTAACTCGAATTTATTCTCCAGACGATGGTCGTGAAATGGGTTTGCAAGGCATGATCAATGACATGATCAGGAAATGTGATTTCCCTACGGGTGATAATTTGAATGGAGAAGTAAAGCGAATAGACAAAAAGGACATTCCTGCGATTGCAAAATTGATTTCAGCAGCAGAGAATTTTCCAGAAGCCGCAAAGGCTTCCTTCGATCAAATCCATAAAATGGCCGATGCGAGTAAAGTGCCTGTCCTGGGTATTACAGGGACTGGAGGTGCTGGAAAATCATCTTTAGTAGATGAATTGGTGCGCAGATTTTTGATCGATTTTAAGGATAAAAATATAGCGATTGTTTCGGTCGACCCTTCCAAACGTAAAACGGGAGGGGCATTGCTAGGAGATAGAATTCGCATGAATTCAATCAACAACGACCGTGTTTACATGCGTTCATTGGCTACGCGACAGTCGAATTTAGCCCTGTCGAAACATGTGCGCGAAGCAGTGCAAGTTTTGAAAGCTGCACAATACGATTTGATTATTTTAGAAACTTCTGGAATTGGCCAGTCTGATACTGAAATCTTAGATCACTCGGATGTTTCGCTGTATGTAATGACGCCTGAATACGGGGCAGCTACGCAGCTCGAGAAAATCGATATGCTCGATTTTGCTGATGTAATTGCACTCAACAAATTTGATAAGCGAGGCGCTTTGGATGCGCTTCGCGATGTTAAAAAGCAATATCAACGCAACCACGGCCTTTGGAATTCAAAAGTTGACGAAATGCCAGTGTTTGGCACAATCGCTTCTCAATTCAATGATCCAGGCATGAACTCACTTTATAAGGTGATCATGGACAAAATTGTCGAAAAGACTTCTTCTGATTTGAAGTCTACTTTCGAAATTACTAACGAAATGTCGGAGAAGATTTTCGTGATTCCGCCAAGTAGGACGCGTTACTTATCTGAAATTTCTGAAAATAATAGAAGCTACGATCAATGGGCTGCAAGTCAATCAGAGGTAGCAGATCAACTCTACGGTTTGCAAGTTTCAATGTCGACTTTGAAGAACTCGACTATTGCGGACAGAGATAGATTGATCAAGGGTTTGCAAGAGACCTTCGAACAAGTAAAACTAGACTTTGATCCAAGAAACTGGATTTTGATTGAGGAGTGGGAAGGCAAGAAGAAAACTTATACCGATCCTGTTTATTCCTTCAAAGTTCGAGACAAAGAGATCAAAATAAAAACACATACTGAATCACTTTCTCATACCCAGGTGCCGAAAGTAGCACTTCCTAAATTCAAGAGCTGGGGTGATATTTTAAGATGGTCTTTGCAAGAAAATGTGCCAGGTGAATTTCCATATACTGCTGGTATTTATCCTTTCAAAAGAGAAGGCGAAGACCCAACCCGTATGTTTGCGGGAGAAGGTGGGCCAGAAAGAACCAACAGACGTTTCCATTATGTGAGTTTAGGTATGCCAGCAGCTAGACTTTCTACTGCTTTCGATTCGGTGACCCTTTATGGCAACGATCCAGGCTACCGACCCGATATTTACGGTAAAATCGGAAATGCAGGCGTGAGCATTTGCTGCCTTGACGATGCCAAGAAATTATACTCAGGTTTCGATTTGTCGAATCCGACTACTTCGGTTTCGATGACCATCAATGGCCCTGCGCCAATGCTTTTGGGCTTCTTTATGAATGCCGCTATTGATCAGCAATGTGAGGTGTATATCAAAGCCAATGGTTTAGAGAAGGAAGTAGAAGCTAAAATAGCAGCAATCTACAAAGCTAGAGGCGTTGACAGGCCAAAATATCAAGGGCCACTTCCTGAAGGAAATAATGGACTTGGTTTAATGCTCTTAGGAGTAACTGGAGATCAAGTTTTACCTGCTGATGTCTATAGCGAAATCAAGGCTAGAACACTTTCTGTAGTGCGTGGAACGGTTCAGGCGGATATTCTAAAGGAAGATCAGGCACAGAATACTTGCATTTTCTCCACTGAGTTTGCGCTTCGTTTGATGGGTGATGTGCAGCAGTATTTCATCAATCAAAATGTAAGAAATTTCTATTCTGTCTCAATCTCAGGCTACCATATTGCTGAAGCTGGAGCCAATCCAATTTCGCAATTGGCCTTTACTTTGGCCAATGGTTTCACTTACGTAGAATACTACCTCAGCCGAGGAATGGACATTAATGATTTCGGTCCAAATCTCTCTTTCTTCTTCTCGAATGGAATTGACCCAGAATATGCGGTAATCGGACGTGTGGCACGAAGAATTTGGGCGAAAGCCATGAAACAGAAATATGGTGCGAATGCCAGAGCGCAAATGCTTAAATACCATATCCAAACTTCGGGTCGCTCGTTGCATGCGCAAGAAATCGACTTTAACGATATCAGAACTACGCTACAAGCTTTGTATGCGATTTACGACAACTGTAATTCATTGCATACCAATGCTTATGATGAGGCGATTACAACTCCTACAGAAGAATCTGTGCGAAGGGCAATGGCCATTCAGTTGATCATTAACAAGGAGTTAGGTTTGGCAACCAACGAAAATCCATTGCAAGGTTCTTTCATTATTGAAGAACTCACCGAATTGGTGGAAGAAGCTGTTTTGATCGAATTCGATAGAATTACAGAACGTGGAGGTGTTTTAGGTGCCATGGAAACCATGTACCAACGTAGTAAAATTCAAGAAGAATCACTTTACTACGAGACCTTAAAGCATACAGGTGAATTCCCGATCATTGGGGTAAATACCTTCTTAAGTTCAAAAGGATCACCAACCGTGTTGCCAAAAGAAGTAATTAGGGCCACGACAGAAGAGAAGGAATATCAAATCGAAATGCTTGGCGAGCTTCATAAGGGCAATACCGAACGCACTGCCGAGATGATCCAAAAGATCCAGCACGCTGCCATTCAAAACCAAAATATCTTCGAAGAATTGATGGAGGCGTGTAAGTATTGCTCTCTCGGCCAAATTACCTCGGCTTTATTTGAGGTAGGAGGGCAGTACCGAAGGAATATGTAATTTTTGGGTATTGGGTATTGGGTATTTGTCCATCCCTAAATAGCATTGACCGTTTTGGTTTACTATTGTTTTAAATGTCCATTAAACGGTCAACCTATTTCAGGGAAGGACAGTGGAGCTTTCGCTTGAGTACTACCTCCAGAAACTACTATTTGCAATCAATGAGTCAAGTTTCAGGTCTTCTCCGGTTTGATGTTTCAAAGTAATATAGACCTCGCTTAAATTGATGGAATCATTCCAATAACGATAGTAGAGGTACTTTAAGTAGAGGCTTTGATCGTATTCAAATTCAGTTTCTAAAACTTGAGCATAAATGCTATCGGAAACGCTTTGAGCAAGATTCAGTTTCATTAAGCTTAGCCCACTTCCAACCCAGTGTGTTTTTGGTATTTCGTATAAGTAATATAGTGCGTTGAGTGTATCACCTTTTCGAAGGGTTAGATTTGAGTTGTTCCATGCCAAGTTTGTTGTTCGTCTTTCTTCCGAAAACATATCATAGCGAGAATTGAGATTTATTACGTTTTTGATTGCTTCACTATACCAAATACCGCTTTTTAGGTCAAAGAAATCGCATAAATAGGGCTTGCCGTTAATCATTTCAACACGATAAATGATGAAGTTATAATTGTTATCAAAAATAGAAAGGAGGGTGATTTCAGAATGGGAGTTAAAGTGTTCAATGTTAGAAATGTATATTTTCCCTTTCTCTGAATTCACGTGATTTACTAGCGAAATATTAGTGAATTTAATTTCGTCTTTAATCTCTTTCTCAAAGATGTAGTTGAATACATTTCTTTGAACCCTGTTAAGGTCCTTTACTCTCTTCCCGAAAGCCTCATTGCTCCATGAGTTTCTAATGAGTGTGTAATCATAATCATTGATGCTTTTAACCAACTGTTGCGCAAATAGCTCAATTGCCTTTTTGTTTTCCAGCGTCAGTTTAATCGCGTTCCCAGATTTGCTCCTTGAGCAGCCAGTTACCAGTAAAAATACGATAAACAAATAAAGACTTCTGAACATTAATCTTCTGATTTAGAGTGTTGAATAATTGGTTCCAGCCCCAGCCCCATGTTTCTCCACCAAATTCGCTTTTACCATTTCCGCTAAAATCCTTTTAACAGTTGGGTTTGGAATATCGAGCCTTTCGGCAATTTCACCAGATTTACTACCAGGTCTTTCACCTATAAAAACTAAAATGGATTTTTCTTTAGGAGAAAGCGCTGATAAGCTGCCTTGCCGCTCTAATTTTTGTATCAACTGCTTTTGCACCTTAACCAAGGCTTCAAAAAAGAAAATTATCCAAAGAGAAACGTCTTCATTGGGTCTTTGTGCTTGGCAAGAGCGCAAGGTTTGATAGTATTTGTTCTTTTGAAACTCGATTTCATGTTCTAAACTCACATACTGAATCCAGTGATAACCATTCTTTAAGAGCGCCAAAGTAGAAAGTAAACGACTTAGCCTTCCATTACCATCTTGGAAAGGATGGATGCTCACAAAGTCATAAGCCAATAGCGCACTTTTTACCAACGGATGTGTGTCCTTATCCTTTTTGTACCATTCCATTAAATCGGCCATGGCATCTTGTGTTGGAAAACCTGGTTCTGTAGTCTGGAAAATAATTTGTTTGGTGCCATCAGGTAAATTAGCTTCAACCACATTGCTATGCTGTTTATAATCTCCTCTGTGCCAAATATCCTTTTCGCTATACTTCAATAAGGTTTTGTGGAGGTTTTTAATGCTATTCTCAGTAATTGGAATGTCAGAATAAGCTTCGCTAATTAGATCCAATACATCAAAGTAACCAGCTACTTCTTGCGCGTCACGGTCGGTAAGTTTGGTGATATCGATGTTTTTGAGAAGTACATCGACTTCTTCATCCGTCATTTTTGATCCTTCGATTCGGGTAGAAGCACCAACACTGCGGATGGTGGCAATTGATTTCAATTCTTTCAAACTTTGGCCTTCCTTCTTTTCTATCGAAGACCAAGAGGCGTCAAAGCGATCAATTTGGCTGATAAGGCCTATTAATTGCCAATTAAGATCGATTTTAAAGTTGAAGACATTCGTTATCACAATTCAAATCTAATCAATCTATTTTAAAAATGATACGATTTGATATGATTTGATACGATAATGATACGATCCATCATTCTCGGATATGATACGATTTGATACGAAAATATACGATTGTGATACGATAGTTTTTTAGGCTTAGTGAAGAAGGTATCAGGTCAGTTCAGAGCGTCATTCCCACGCAGGCGGGAATCTCCATTTTTATTTTACTGTGTAAGAATGGTAAATTCTTGATTTGGCCTACTCGTTACAAATGAGGATGAGTGTGGCGACTAAAGATTTATTTCTGTGGTTATGTTTTTGACCAATGAATTTCTAAATTTCTTTCGATGTCAAGCTTTAGGATCAGGCCACGATTTAAAGAAAAGGTAGCAGGGACTACCGAAGATTTTCTTATTCGCATAAAAGAAGCTATTGATAAAAACCCTGAATTCACGGGCCTTGTATCTGAACAGTATTGTGTAATTAAAATTTGCCTAGAAGATAGGCACTACTGGTCACCACAGCTTACCTTGACTTTAGAAGGAATAGCAGAAGGAGGACTAGAAATCCGAGGTTTATATGGTCCAAAACCAAGTGTTTGGGCTGTTTTCTTTATGTGCTACGCGGCCCTTGCCGTACTTTCTTTGTTTGCAGGGGTGTTTGGTGCTTCACAACTTATGCTCAACAATTCAGCCCCGATTTTATGGGCAATTCCTATTATGGGTGCCGTGGCGGCTGGCCTATACCTGGCAGCTCAAGGCGGTCAAAAGATAGGTGCTGAGCAGATGTTTAGGATTCATCATTTTTATGAGCAAATCATTAAGCACAGGGTATCACTGACTTAAAAACGAGGCACACTAATTCCCCGCAAATATGAACCTCAATCCTTATTCAACTCCCGAATCTTGATATTCCTAAAGGCCACTTTTCCCCCATGTTCTTGTAAAGAGATATGGCCAGTTTGGGCTGCACCAAAGTCTTCCCAAGCATTAACGGGAGACTGACCTATCAGGGCTTTCCACTTGGGGCCATTGACCGGAAACTCCAATACCTTGACATCATTGAAAATCAGAAATCCTTCATTTTTTTCTTGATCAATGTGCAAAACATGATGATTCCATTCACCAGCCGGTTTGCTCACCACTTCACTCGGTGCTATTAGATTGTAAAGGGAACCAGCTCTGTTGATATCACCACGCTCGGTCACATATTCTGTCCAGCCATCATCCAAAATTTGGATCTCAGCACCCGTAAGATAGGGATGCTCGTATTTTGGGCTTTCAACTACACCCCACATCATACCTGAGTTACCATGTTCCGAAATCATCCAATCGAGTGAAAGCTCAAAACTGGTGTATTGCTTGTCTGTGGTAAGGTTAGCACTTGTGGCTTCGGTGCGCTGCTGTGGGTCAAAAACAAGCACGCCATTTTCCGCAACCCAACCATTGTAGTTTTTTCCGTTGTTGTAAACATGCCAACCCTCCAGATTTTCTCCGTTAAATAATGTTTCATAACCATCACTTTTTTGACAGCTTGAAATAACAATGGTAAGGGCAATAAGAATTAGCGCGTTTATTTTCATGAATTTGTAGTTTAAAATAGCCATCTCTAGTTAATGATTTTTTTTCAATCCTAAATCTTGTTACTTGTGAATGGAAAAAACCAATATAAATAAGATGAAGATTTCTCGCTTACTTTTCTGTTTCCTTTGTGCAATGGCGGTTATTGCCTGTTCAGGCGAGAAGGATAAAACGGATAGCTATAATATCAATGCCTCAAAACCAGTAGCAGCGGAAAAGGACTTGGCGTCTACAAGAGTCGATTTGGTGAATAAAGGTATTGGGCCTATCACTTCTGTTGAATTAGGAGAAACCATAGATGAAGAATTAGTGAAGGAGGGTCAGAAGATCTACGAAGTCAGTTGCGTGATTTGTCATAAAGTGGATACTAAGTTTATTGGTCCAGCACCTAAAGGTATTTTACAAAGAAGAGCGCCAGAATGGGTGATGAATATGATTTTGAATCCTGGTAGAATGTTAAAAGATGATCCTTTGGCCAAAGACCTTTTTATGGAATTCAATGGTTCACCGATGTCAGACATGAACCTGACAGAAGAGCAAGCCCGCGCTGTGTTGGAGTATTTCAGAACACTTTAAAGGAGCTTAAATCGTACGTTTTAAATCATTCGATACATGGTTAGGCTATTTTTTTCTTGTAAAAAAGCTTGTCGATTGGGTATTTGGGAAAATCAGAAGGCAGTTCTTCTTCTCCAATTTGTTGAAATCCGTGTTTTTGATAGAAGCGTTGTGCAGCTTTAAATTGAGTCATAGTGCCTAGATAGATAGCTTCAAGGCTGTTTTTCTTGGCATTTTCAATTGCGGTGAACAGCAGTAAGCTTGAAACGCCAAGTGCTGCACCTCGAAATTCTGTTTTAAGCATCATCCTTTTCAAAACCCCAAATTCATTTTTGAAATTGACCAAGGCAATAGTTTCAACCACTTGGCCATTGTGTAAAGCCACCCAATAATTGTCTGGAATAGGAGCCGTGCCATTTGTTTGTTTTACCATAATGGGGTCAATGAACTCTTGAGCAATTTCTTGCATCATGGCATCTATCCCTACTTGGTGTGCTGGCTGATAAGGAACAATTTCAATCATATCCATTCAATTGAATCTGGAAGAAGGAAGTGATTTTCACCTTTCTTGTACCCCTTTATTCTGCTGTTTTCAGGCTGAACATATGCTTAATAAATCTTTTGTGTGCTTCAATCTCGGCTGAAACATTTCCTTTTATTGGATTTGTCCGTGCTATGCAGATTTTCATTTCACTCTACTTTGCAAATAGGATTGCACTTTACTTCAAAATTTACTGAATTGGCTATGTAGCATATGTCGTGAGCTTTGTGGTGCAACTCAATGGCTTTTTCTACCATAGTTTCATTGGCTACATAAAAAATCGGATTCAAAGTTACTTCTTTAAAGCTTCCACCACCACTTGCCTTTTCAATCATAATGCCTGTGGCATTGTCGGTGTAAGATGTTATTACAACTCCTTCCAATGAACATACATACAAGTACGAAAGCATATGGCAGGATGAAATAGCTGTAACCAATAAATCTTCGGGGTTCAATTTTGATTTGTCTCCAACAGCAGGATTGTCCGTTGTCAGGAACAATTCAGGTTTTCCTTGAATAGTAACTGTGTGGCTGCGGTCATAGGCGCGTACATTTTTAGTTCCGTCACCTTGATTCCCCGTCCAGACAGCGGTTAGTTTGTAATTGTGTTCATGCGCCATATCATTTGAATTTATTGTTCTGCTATGATTGATGTTCCTTTTGATTTATCTCCCGAAGTCCATTCCCAATTTTCGTGAAGACGAATTTTTCCATTGTCAAGAATTTCTGGTTTAGAAATGCAAATTCCTGTCATCAATTCGTCTTTATCATTTACTTGGTGATAACGCATTTCTATATTCCCTAAATGGTCAACCAAACCAATTAGATGTCCATATTTAATTTTCCCCCCTGAATATTCAGAGGTCAGTATATTTCCGTTTTGCTTGTAATGAAAAAGAGTTTCGTTTGAGGTTTCTCCGTTTTCAGTGTTGCTAATGGGTCTAAATTTTTTGTCGTTATAATTCATGGATATTTTCTAAAATAAGCTCTTACTTCTTAGTAATTTCTTTCATCATGGTGTCTACTTCGGCTTGGTGATCGGCTGTCAATGGAGCAATATCAATCATACAGCTGGGAGTAAATATTACCTTCCTTGTACCTCTCTGTTCTGAAATTTAAAATTCTTAACTGAGGCTGGCGTTTCGATTCCTTCCTTGCAGTCTTGATTCTTCACAACTCTTCCAGCATTCACTTCCAATTCCAGCACCCCAGCCCAAATATCCAAATCTTGATCAGCTAGTTCGTCCATGGCTTCGAACTCGCGTACTTTGGCGGAAGCTTCAGTAATCTCAATAGCAATGACCAGAGTGCCATTGAGTTCCTTTTCATTCGGGATGCGCGCTTCTGCCCATCGACCTGCAATAATGTTTTCGGTGATGATTTCTAGTGCTTCCATTTTTTCATCACTATCGTTGACTAAACGAGGGGTACCAAATGCCACAACCGACCTGTAATTCACCGAATGATGAAAGACAGAACGGGCCAGTACGAGTCCGTCCAGATGAGTTACCGTAAGGCTCACTTTTTCTTGATCCAAAAGTGACAGGAGCATACGGTTTTTTAATGAACCGTGAATGAAAATGGTGTCGTTCTTTCTTCCATATGCAGTTGGAATGACTATCGAGGTGTTTTCATGTACATAAGGTACATGGCAAAGAAAATGAGAATCGAGGATTTCATTGATTAAGGCTCTATCATAATGAGCTCTTTTTGGTCCTCTTACAACTTTATTTAAACTTGATTTTGAAAATTCAGACATGATTTTGAGTTTTTGATCATGTAAATATCTGTTTATATCGGACTATGTTGGGAATCCACTTCTTTGTTATTAGCTAGTCCAGAATGCACTTGGTAAATGCCATGGTGTCCTTGGTTCAGCGAAAGTTGAGGTTTTAACTGTTTAGGATAATAGGCAAAAAAAAACCTATGCAGTTGTTTCTGCATAGGTTCATTTTGATTCGAAATTATTGGTTTATGCCATTTCGCCTTTGCCCAGCATTTTGAGCATTTTGCCGTGGCTTATGATGGCAGAAATGAAATTTTTTTCTGAGTGATAAGGCAACCCATACTCGAGTGTAGTTTCACGGACAATTTTCGAAATCTTTTTATAATGAACATGGCAAATGTTCGGAAACAAGTGATGTTCAATTTGATAGTTCAATCCACCTACGTACCAAGAGAATATTCTACTCTTTGGGGAGAAATTGGTGGTTGTAAACAGTTGATGTACAGCCCAATTATTTTCTAAACTACCAGTATCGTCAGGCATAGGATAGTCGGCAGTTGGCATTACGTGAGCTGGCTGAAAGATGAGCCCTAGAGAAAGGCCAGTAATAAAATGCATTATAAAAAAGCCCAATAATATCAACCAAGATGGGCCAGGGATGAAAATCAGCGGAAGAACGAGTGCATAGCCGTAGTACACGATCTTAGAAACAATGGTTTCAATTAATACGCTTCTATAAGTCCTTTTTTGTGCCTTCAAAAGGCCCAACTGCTTATAGCGATAGAGTTGTTTAAAATCCTTTGTGGTTAACCATAGGAATGTCATTAAGCCATAAAGGAACCAACCATAGATATGTTGAATTCTGTGCACCTTTAATTTTGGTGCGTGAGGAGAAAGGCGCATTAACTTACCTGGATCAATGTCTTCGTCCATTCCTTCGATATTGGTAAATGAATGGTGAAGTACGTTGTGTTGCACCTTCCAATTGAATGCGCTTGCACCAATGATATTCATAACATAACCCATGTATTTGTTTACATGCTGATTCTTGGAATAAGCGCCATGATTAGCATCGTGCATTACAGAAAGGCCTATGCCCGACATTCCAAAACCCATAATGGCCCACATTAGAATGATTACCCACGGGTTGGTAATTAAGCCAGAGAGCATTAGTGCATAAGGACCAAAATAAAGCAAAAACATTACAATGGTTTTGGTTACCATCGTACTGTTGCCATAAACCGAAATTTGGTTCGATTCAAAGTAATCTTTCACTCTTTTTCTAAGGTCGGCTATATATTCGACCTGATTACTTCTTGAAAATTTTATTGATTTGTATTTCATATTGAGTTTAAGCCTCCTCCTTTATATTGATGTGAAGGGTTTGTGCTAGAGAAATGTTTGAACTTCATTTTTTAAGACCTTCCCATTTGGAAGACTGGACTTGTTTTGAGCATCTTAGAAAAGAATTTATCAAAGATAATAGGTGTTGAGAGCAAAGGCAATAAATAATTTTTACCGAATCGTTATGTCTGGTTGAACGAGGATATGCACAATGTGTTGTGAGTGCCTCATAAATCTTCTTCCCTTTCGAGCATGAGTATAGAAGATTGAGGGACAATGAAGAGCTTCTCATTTCCATACATTACCTCAATAGCTCCTTTCTGCAAGAAAATGGCTAAATCTCCTTCTTTGGCTTGCAGCGGTATGTACTTGATTTTTTCATCATTTTCTTTCCATGCATCATCCTCATCTATAGGCATTGGTAGGGGGTAACCAGGCCCAACTTTAATGATGTACCCTGTTTGAACACTTTCCTTTTCTTGTACTCCCGGAGGTAAGTACAAGCCACTTGCAGTTTTCTCAGTACTTTTCTTTGGTCGCACTAATACTCGGTCGCCCACTACGATGAGCTTTCTCAATCTGTTCTCTGATGTTAGTTCCATAAAGCGCTTTGGATGCAAATATACAATAGCGGATTGGAATTGGACCAAACAAAAAAGGACCAGCCATTAGGCTGATCCTTTAGTTAGATTATTGGTTTGCTTATCGTTTGATCAATAGTTTTTTACTTTCGATGTATCCTTGAGTATTTAACCTAATGATGTACATGCCTTCTTTTACAGAACTTGCATCGAATACAACTGTGTAGGTCTTATCAACCTCTGCATTTTCTTCGAAAAGGGTATGTCCGACTTGCATGCCTCTTGTGTCGAATACGGCTACAGATACTGGACCTTCCTTATTTACATTGAAACTGATTTGAGCAAGGTCTGCTGCTGGGTTGGGATAGGTAGAAATTTCTACTTTAACCACCTGTTCCGAAATAATATCTGATGATAAATTGAAACCGCCAACCAAACCTGCTGGACTATTGTTCGATGTAGGGCATGCACCAAGACTCGCACCTAAATCCAAATAAGTTTTTACTTCCGATTGGTTTACGCAAAGCACCTCATTATTATAGCAGATGGTGATATTGCCTTCCCACTCAACAGTTTCGACATCACATCCACCGTTGTTTCCTCCTCCTCCGTTGTCATCTTCATCAATGGAGCATGTAAATCCTTCTCCATCAGTATATTCGATTACTTTGAACGGCCCTACTTCCATTCCCAAGATATTGATAGAGCAAGAGGTATGGATTTCATAATCAATCCAGTCAACACGTAAGAAGGTTTTAGAGTCAAGCCTGTCATCATCGTTGCCGCCTTTGTCGTCATCGTCATCATGATCATCGTCTTTGTCATCCTTGCCGCCCTTGTCGTCATCATCATCGTGATCATCGTCTTTGTCATCCTTGCCGCCTTTGTCGTCATCATCATCATGATCATCGTCTTTGTCATCCTTGCCGCCTTTGTCGTCATCATCATCGTGATCATCGTCTTTATCATCCTTGCCGCCTTTGTCATCATCGTCATCATGATCATCGTCTTTGTCATCTTTAGAGCCCTTACCAAAAGTAGAACCACCAGCGGTACTCGGGTTTCCTGAAGTCTCTGTCGCACCACTTACGAAAATCTCATCGCCAAATTGAACATTACGATAGACTGCAATAACCTTATCTTTTTTCTTGTTGTAGGCAGTTATGGTTTTGCCAGAAGTGCCGTTGTAAATTACTCTAAAGCTCTCCATTCTGCCTTCACATTGGCAGTCGGTTGAAACATCGTCATCAGCATCATCATGACCACATGAGTCATTATGAACATGGTCGTCATCATCATCGTCATCATGATCATCTTTGCCGCCTTTGTCATCATCGTCATCGTCATTGTCTTTGCCACCTTTATCGTCATCATCGTCCTTACCACCTTTGTCATCGTCATCATCATCCTTACTACCTTTGTCATCATCGTCATTGTCTTTATTTGAACCTTGACCAAAGGTAGAACCTCCAGCGTGGCTAGGCGTGCCGTTTGGAGCGGATTGCCCGGTTATATGATTATTAGATGAATTGAGAGAGCAACTTGCTCCTTCGCCATCGGTATAGGCAATAACCTTAAATGGACCGTAGGTTTGGCCTAGAATATTTATGGAACAAGAAGTATGGATTTCATACTTTGCCGATCCGATTTGAAGGAAGGTCTTACTGTCGAATCTTCCTTTGAAATCAAAGCCATCCACTTTAATGATATCGCCATTTTGCACGTTCGTATAAGTGGCTATCACGGAAGATTTGTCCTTTTTAAGTGCTTTAATAGTTACTCCAGAGAAACCTTGATAGACTACGGTAAAGCTTTTCATTTTGCCTTCACATTGACAATCAAAATCGTCATCTCCGTCATTGTCTTCTCCTGGAGGTGTGGTTTCGGTGCATCTAACGTCTACTACTTCGATAGTAAAGTTTTCGGTAGTTGAACAGCCATTAGAATCCGTAACTACTACGGTATAAGTTGTGGTTACTTGAGGAGCAACGGTAATGGTATTCTCAAACGAACAAGCAACCTCTTCTGATGGTGTCCACTCGTAGGTATATTCACCACTTCCTCCACTTGCATTGGCTTGCAATACAACTGTTTGTTCGCCAAACCCTAAATAGACAGTGTTTTCTTCTCCATAACCAGATAGGGTATATTCTGAAGTTACAGACTTGTCGATCACAATTGGGTCTGGAGCTGTAAGCGTAATAGTTTTTTGGGTTTGAAGTCCGTTTTTATCAGTCACGGTTACACTGTATAATCCTGCTTCTACGTTGGAAAGATTTTGCTCAGTTGAGCCATTGCTCCAAGCGAAGGTATATGGTGCACATCCTCCAGTTACAGAAAGCATTATTTCACCGTCACTAGCATCGCTGCAGCTTACGTTATACATTCCAGAGTTGGTTGTATAACTACTCGCTTGAGTAACAACATTTAATGGGCTGGCCAAAACTGTAACATCGAATTGAGTGGTAGCTTCATTTCCAGCTGCATCTGTTGCAGTATAGATTACAGTGGTAGTTCCGATCGGGAAAATATCACCAGGATTGTGTGAGCTTGTCACCGAAATTAAACAATTATCAGTTGCCACTGGGATGTCCCAATAAGCGGCAAATTCACAATTTCCGTTTTCAGCTTGAAAGACCTTGTCACTTAGTACTCCAGTAAATACTGGAGTGGTATTATCTACAACTGTCACCGTGGCAGTAGCAGAAGCAGTGTTTCCACTTGCATCCGTTCCAGTTAAAGTAACCGTTTGAGCGCCCACTTTAGCGCAATCAAAGGATGTCTTGTCGATTGATAGTATAAGGTTACAATTATCATAAGAACCGTTGTCAACCTGAGCGGCCGTAATGTTGGCATTTCCATTGGCATCTAAGGCAACAGTAATGTTCTTAGCAAGCACAGTAGGAGCAATGTTGTCAGCAATAGTCACTGTAGCTGTTTTAGTGCTTGTGTTACCGTTGTTGTCAGTTACTGTTAACGTCACTGTGTTAATTCCAATGTTAGAGCAATCGAAGCTTGTTTTGCTTACTGTAATGCTCGCAATGCCACAATTGTCTGAAGAACCATTGTCGATTTGAGCGGCAGTGATGATTGCGTTTCCACTAGCATTAAGCGATACCGAAATATTCTGAGCGATTACAGTAGGCGCAGTGTTGTCTACGATAGTCACTATAGCTGTAGCCGAAGCAGTGTTTCCACTAGCATCTGTTCCCGTTAATGTTACCGTTTGAGCACCAATCTTAGAACAATCAAATGATGTCTTGTCGATTGATAATGTAAGGTTACAATTATCAGAAGAACCATTGTCAACTTGGGCTGCAGTAATACTAGCGTTTCCATTGGCATCCAATGCCACAGTAATGTTTTTGGTTACTACAGTAGGAGCGATGTTGTCCACAATGGTAACGGAAGTTGTTTTTGTTGTTACCTGTCCGTTGTTGGCAGTGATGGTAAGTGTAACGGTATTTTCACCTAGGTCGGAACAATCAAAATCTGTTTGGCTAATTTCGATGGAGGCAGGATCACATGGCCCAGTTCCAGTGGAAACTGTGCAAGAAGTGATATCCATATTGAAATCTCCCTTCACAGACTGGCCTTGTCCATTGGTATAGAAGAACCAGCCTGACATACCGTAGTTACCGTTCTTGTCATTCGCTGCCTGTCCAATTTGGAAGCCATAGTTGTAGTTGGCCGGCATGTGAGTAAGGGTTTTCACCTGTCCAGCGTTGCTACCAGCGCCAGTTAGCGTAGTAGGATTAGAAGTGCTCATTTGATAATAAGCCCAGTCCTTATAGTTGTTGCCTACGGTGTTGGCGTTTCCTTTCCAGCTTCTTCCAAGAGAAGACCATTCAGTCCAGTTTCTTTTTTGATCAAGGTTGAGCTGAACAATCCATTTATCATTGGCATTGGCCGGATTAACAATGGTACCAGTCATGGTAGCAGTGCCGTCAGGGTATTGAATCAATTCTCCACCGTTGGCATCGAACTGGAACAGCACATTCTGGTTTGAAGCAGTGTACTTGCTCAACCAAATGGCATGGTTGTTACCCCCTTGAAAGGCAGTAGTTTCACAAATTTCAACAGCGTCCTGAACAAGGTCGGCAACTGACACTGTGGCGCTTCCGTTGGAGTCCAAGTTGAGTGTCACATTGTTGGTGTTTACCTCAGGTGCATTGTTGTTAATGACAGTTACAATTGCAGTAGCTGAGGCAGTGTTTCCACTCGCATCAACACCTGTCAATGTAACTATTTGGTCTCCTACAGTAGAACAATCAAACGATGTTTTATCGATGGACAGTGTCAGACTACAATTGTCAAAAGAACCATTGTCAACCTGAGCAGCGGTAATGTTGGCATTTCCGTTGGCATCGAGTGTTACGCTGATGTTCTGAGTAATTACAGTAGGTGCAACATTATCTTCAACGGTCACGGCAGCAGTGGAGGTAGAGACATTTCCATTAGCATCGGTAGCTGTGATTGTGACGGTATTGAGCCCAAGGTCGTTGCAGTTGAACTCGTTTTTGCTGATTGAGATGGTAGGGGTGCCACAGTTGTCGGTTGCCGAAGCCACTTGAGTCGTGGTGATTACCGAAGTCCCGTTTGAATTCAGGCTGACAGTGATGTTCTGGGTTGAAATCACTGGCGCAGTGTTGTCCACAACAGTTACGATGGCCACAGCCGAGGCAGAGTTTCCTGAAGGGTCAACACCTGTAAGTGTCACGTTATGATCCCCGACCATAGAGCAATCGAAGTTGAGCTTGTCTACAGAAAGTGTTATGTCACAATTGTCGTACGAGCCATTGTCAACATCTTGGGCAGAGATGGAAGCATTTCCATTGGCATCAAGTGCTAGCGTAATGTTTTTTGCGATCACCGTAGGGGCTGTGATATCTGAAACGTTCACCGTGGCAGTTTTTGAGGTAGTGTTACCACTCGGATCCGTTGCTGTCAGTGTCACTGTCTGCAGGCCGGTTTCAGAACAATTGAAAGAGTCTTTGTCCAAAGAAAGGGTCACACCGCAAATATCGGCAGAACCATTGTCCACTTGGGCAGGGGTGATAGAGGCGTTTCCGCTGGCATCAAGGCTTACATTGATGTTCTTGGTCACCACGGTAGGTGGTGTGATATCGTTGACGGTCACAATAGCGGTAGCTGTGGTGGAATTGCCACTGACATCGGTCACGGTGATGGATACCGTGTTCTGTCCAACATTTGAGCAGTCGAAATAGGCAATATCCGCCATGATCGAAGCGATGGCGCAATTGTCTTTAGTGCAAGTGACTTCATAAACAGGGGTGAACATTTGCTTGGAGTAGCCTGTTCCGGGCACGAAGTCACCTCCACCGCCACCATCTTGTTCAATGATAACGGCATCATCGCAGATGACTAGCAAGTCTTTAGGGTCAAGATAAGCCCCTCCCCATTCATCAAGGTTGATGCTGATGTTTTGAGTTACGACCACAGGGGCAAGGTTGTCCACCACGGTAACGGTTGCAGTTTTACTCACTACCTGTCCATTGCTTGCCGTAGCGATCAAGGTCACGGTATTTTCGCCAATGTTGGAACAGTCAAAAGTAGTCTTGTTCAAAGAGAGCGTAATATTGCCACAGTCGATCCCATACTGGTTTAGCACCATTTGCGGGGTGATGGAGGCATTGCCATCGGCATCAAGCTCAACGGTGATGTTCTTGGTGCTCAGGGTCGGTACGGAATTGTTGATGATTGTAACAATTGCAGTAGCCGTAGTGGTATTTCCGCTTTGATCGCGCACAGTGGCGGTCACGATGTTCTGCCCAGCCTCGTTACAAGTAAAGGTCTTTTTGTCGATGTCGTAGAAAGTGATGGTACAGTTGTCGCTGGTACAGGGCCTTGCGAAGAAGTCCTCCTCATCGCCAGCCCCAGGAACAGGCTGTGGTTCAGAGATACCACCGGTACTACAGTTAAAGTCGAGCACATCGTTGGCGGTGATGGTCACAGATCCGCTAGCCCCGATCACCCTTGTGATGTTTTTGGTGACCACATTTGGAGGTGTGATATCCTGAATGGTGATATCAACATCTTGCGAACATGAATTACCAAATTGATCTGTTGATGTAACCGTAATTGTGTTGGAGCCTAAATCATCACAGTCAAAATCAGTTTTTGAAGCGGTCTTTTGAATTACTCTTTCAATAGTCGAAAGGTCTAAATTGAAATCTCCTTGGTAGTAGTTAGTGCCATTAAGAGAATAACTAAACCAGCCTGACATACCAAAACCAGCATTTTTCATATTGGCACCAGTACCGAATTGGAAACCTATATTCAAATTGGCCGGCATGTGTATAATTGGCACTGTTTTACCAGCATTGCCTTGTAATCCAACTAACTGACTGGCTGTATTAGGATTGATAATATAGTAGGTCCAATTAACATGATTTCCATTGGCAAAACCACCTTCGTCTTTATAGCTTCTTCCTAAACTGCTCCATTGCGACCAATTGGCCCCATTACTCAAATACAATGTTACTTCCCATTGATCTTGCTGATTCGTTGTGTTGGTAAGAATACCCGTTAATGTGGCTGTGCCATCCACATTTTGAATAAACTTCGCATTAGAATCAAAAAGAAAGTCTGTAGAACTCGCAGGGAATGAATTATTGCTTAGCCACATTGCATGATCGTCACCAATCGCTCTAGACGGCAAAAAGTAACTATCTGAAAAGCAATCTGACAAATTTAGATTTGCGAAATTCAATGAGGCCTGTCCGTTGGAGTTCAAACTAAGGGTTTGACCAGTTTGAGCTTTGGCTGTAACGACAAAAAACATCAGACTCAACAGAATCAAATGTTTCAATCTCAAGGCACTCCCTAATTTAGGGTTGAGTACACACTTTATCATTAATGACACACGTTTAGTTAAAAGCAATCTCTGTTACCACCTAGAATTCATAAATTTTTTGAGCGCATTCATAGTCGATTCTCTGATTGCCTCAAAAATTCAGGGGGTAGTGATTAAGCGAAAGGTCTGCAAATATATAAAATTTTGATATACGTATACTTTTTTCTGCTGTTTAAATCAATATTTACTCAAATTAAATGATTGGTTTCGAGTAGATTAAACTTTCGGCAGGGTTGGTACAATCTTATCTAAGATGAACTATTTAAGCAGGGTTCTTTCTTTTAATCAATATTTCAATCTAATCACCAAGCTTTTCTTGGGATTCGTTTTTTATTTAAGCTATTCCTCTTATCAAGGAGTAGGACTCCAAGTTTCTTAGTTTGAAACCACAAGCCATCAAATGTTCATGGAGCAGGGTTTCAAGTTGGTCGTCAAGGGATAAAAAATTATCCAAAGTACACCATGGATTAATTTTTAGCTCTACAAAATCGTCTTTCAATTTGGCTACTGATATTTTTATTTTAGGAGAGCTTAAAAGACCATTCTGAGACTTTAAAAAAGAGATGATCGCCCCCTTTAAAGCAGGCATGTTCTCTGAGTAAGAAACATCCAATTTTAAGTCAAGACGTATGATGTTTTGCTTGCTTAGGTTGTGCATAGAACCTAAAAAGAAGGCAGAGTTATCAATGGTAATTAATTCACCATCAATGGTTTGTATTTGACTATTGGTAAGTTTTTTTGAAATAACGGAACCTATTTCTCCATCAATTTCGATGAAGTCGCCTGAGTGGAATTTTTTCAACAAATTAAGCAATAAACCAGAACCAAAGTTCGCAGCAGGACGGAGGAACGGAGCCCATAATTTACTGACAATTGTTTTCATAATCAGGTTGTTTTGGTTACCAATTACTTGAATTGATGCACCAAATACACATTGATGTATGTTTACCCTACCAGCAGGAAAAAAAATATTTTGAATTAACTGAATGAGTATATAATGCCTCAGAAAAAATGAGGGTTATTGATCCTTAAAAGTAGCTGCGATTTTACCAACGATGATCACGCCTTTTGGCGTTTGGTCAAATATTAATTTAATAGAAGTCAATTCTTCAATGTTTAAATCGCTGAAGTTAACTGCTGACAATCGCCTGCTGATAAAGAAGGTGTTATACACTGCCTCAGACTTGTCATTGGTATCTAACTCAGGATTTTTAAGAACATCAACTTCAATTTGTCTTTGTAAAAAAGAGTAATCGCTGAGCAGCATTTTTGCCGAGATTCCTTTTTTGTCTTTTAGCTCAATTGTGAAGTTTATTGGGGCAGGAGCAACTTTTGAATCATCTTCTTCCTTGTCTTCTTCCTCTTTCTCTTCGCTCACCTCATCTTTTTCGTTAGAAGAGTCGTTGTCTTGCAATTTTAAAAGTTCTTCATCTCTTTCTTTGTCGGGATAGCTGTCTTCTTTGGCCTCAGAGAGTTCTAAGGTAAGGGCTTCAATATCTTTTAAGTTAAAGGTGGAGTCAATTGAGAATTCGATAGATGCCGTTTTGCCTTCATACGCCAAGCTGTCCCATCCTATATAGACCGCTCTAGAACCTCTATTACCCCATTTCATCCCTACCATTTGTTCTCTCCATACGGTTAAGTTTTCGCTAGAGATCATACCTCCTGAAGAACTAGTGGTTAAATTTAGATCTTCTTCAAAATCTGCTAATGTTTTCCAGTTGGCCGATTCATACTGATTTAAATAAATAGTATTGGGTAACCAATCGCGTCCCGACCTATGATCTTTGAATAACGTCTCAAACTCTTTTTTGCCTTGCAGTGTAGCCTGAAGGAACGCACTTATATACACTTTGCCTATTTCGAGCTGATCTGCCATTGGCATCAAGGCTTTTTTATTTAATAAGGAGGTAAAAGGTTGGGGAGAATCAGAATTACCCCAAGTAGTATTGAATTGGCCGTGATTCGCACCATATATATATACTGCGGATTTAAACATTTCCGAAGGCTGAGTGAACTCCACTCTTTCGTATTGCCTTAGTCCTCCAAAAGATGAAACATCTCCATCATTGGCACCATGAATTACTAAATAGTTAACGTCTTCTAATGGAGTGCCCACTTCCCCAGGTTCGTATTGACCATCAACGGGTGCAATGGCGACAACAGATTTAATGTTGAAATTAAAGTCGAATTGCTGCTTTGCGTCATCGGGGTAATATTTGAGTTTGTTTAGAAATGCGGCCACAGCGGCTGCCTCTCCACCTCTGGAGTGACCCATTACAGCAATGTTGTCGAGATCAATTTTGTCTAAAAACATTCCACCCGAGGTTGAATTCCAAATTCTCCAATATTTTAAATGTTCTAGTAGAAGCCACCCGCGTGCATCATTTTCTTCATCCAATCCATCCCCAAAAATATCTTTCCAAGAACTGTTGATGAAATTTTCATCGACACTGACCATGATGATTCCTTGGCTGGCGAGAAGTTCCCCTAAATATTCATAGCCAGTATCTGAGAAATCTTCCATGCCATGGTTGCCGTGCACTATCAAGGAAATCGGGAAAGGGCCGTCACCTTCTGGATACCAGACTCTGCCGTTGATTGGCAAGGCCTTTTCGTCAAATCCCCAAAATTTTGTCCTTAATTTTCCAGCTAAGCCCTCCCAATTATCAATAAGCCTTGAAGCATCAACAGAGTCGGTAACAATGGTGGCTTCTGTACCAAATTCTTTTCTATGCTTGTCTTTTCCACTTCCATAGGTCATATACTTCACTTCGAATGGTCCCCGAGCTGCTGGATTGAAGCCTTTGATATGATCGGGTTGGTAATCCGAAAGTTGAGCTGCATTGATGGGTTCTATTTCTGGCTTTTTGCCAGTATCGAATAACCAGATCAAACCCCAAACGAGACCAGCCATACCTAAGAGAAGTCCAATGCTCGCTGTGATTTTTTGAAGCAATGTTATCGGAGAGGAATGCTTCTTGATCAAAGTAAAGAGTCCAGCGCCAGCCAAACCGGAAAGACAAATGGCTAAAAGTGGGAATTTTGCTCCCAAAGCATCACCAAAAATAAAAGTGGTTAAAAAGAAAGCGCCTGGTAAAACCCAAAGGAAACTTTTGGGTAATTTTTTGAGCAGCAAAAGAATAAGTAAAAATCCAGCGCTCACCAGAAAGGCCAATATTAAACCTAGGAAAGTAGGAATTAGGCCTAATGGAGTGCCTGAAGCAAAAACAAACATGGCAAGCGCTCCTGCAATCCAAATGATAATTGCTGTAGTCGCAATTGCTTTGTTGGCACCTTCCCAAGCTATTTTCCCAGGAGATATTTTAGTGAAAAATGATTTAATCTTAGAGAAGAGGGATTTGAAGAAGCGCAGCATAATCTGAAAATAAGTACAAAAAGTACTCAATTAAATCAGTCCAATCAAATTTGAAAATCACTTCGATCTCTTTTCAAGGATCTGAAATCTTTAGAAATGGGCTGTTTCAACTAGACTTCCGCAATGCACTTTAATTCTATGCCGATAGGGGTAGGCAGTGAATTGATCTCAACGGTAGTTCGGCAAGGCTGATTGTCTTTGAAATATTCAGCGTAAATTCTGTTGTAGGTTTTAAAATCAGCTTTCATATTGGTCAGAAAGACAGTAACATCTACCAGTTTATCCCAACTGCTGCCAGCATCTTCCAAAATCAACCTTACATTTTTGAAAACAGAATGGCATTGCGCTTCAATATCATAAGAAATGATTTCACCATTTTGATCCAATTCAACCCCAGGAATTTTCTTGGTGCCTCGCTCTCTTGGACCGACACCTGAAAGGAAAAGTAAATTACCCACCCTTCTGGCATGCGGGTATAGCCCTACAGGTTCGGGAGCTCTTTCTGAATTTAGTTTATTACTCATTGTTTTCTTCGTTATTGAGGAAACCAAATGTTCCTAGCGTTGATCTTTTCTAAGCGTGAAGGAATCGACATTTTAGAAGTTGTTTTACAGCAGAAAACAAAGCCGGAATAGGAGGTGCTGTATTTGAAAAATTCTTTCCCAAAGAACTTGGTTACACTTTCTATCACAAGGCCTGATTCCATTTTTGAGATCAACCTCGAAAACTCAGAGGCCTCAATTCTAACAATTGTGCCCGAAGCTTTAATGGCTTCTTGAATGGCGGCTTGTGCTGCTCCGGCTCCTACTGCTGCGCTCATATCACTTAGAATTCATGATGTCCTCAATTTCTTCCGCTTCCAAAGGAATATTTCTCATCAGATTGAAAGTGCCATCTTTGGTGATTACTTCATCATCTTCCAATCTTATTCCCATTCCTTCTTCAGGAATATAAATGCCAGGCTCTACGGTGAAAACCATTCCTTCTTTAAACTCAGTGTAAATGCTGGCCACGTCATGCACGTCTAATCCAATGTGATGTGAAGTGCCGTGCATAAAGTATTTCTTGTAAGCAGGCCATTCTGGGTTTTCGTTGGCAACATCAGTTTTACTGATCAGGCCAAGGCCAATCAATTCGCTTGACATGATTTTGCCAACTTCTTTATGATATGCTGGGATGTTATTTCCAGGTCGAAGCATGGCAGTAGCTGCTTTTTTAACCCTTAAAACAGCATCATAGACTTCACGCTGTCTTTTGGTGAAACGTCCATTCACAGGAATAGTCCGTGTCATGTCTGCGTTATAATTGGCATATTCTGCACCAACATCTAAAAGCAATAAATCACCATCGCGCAATTGATCTTTATTTTCTACATAATGAAGCACGCAAGCATTGGCTCCACCACCAATAATTGGAGTGTATGCAAAACCTTTTGATTTGTTTCTGATGAATTCATGTAGAAACTCTGCTTCAACCTCATATTCCCAAACGCCCGGTTGGATATATTTCAATACTCTTCTGAAAGCCGCATCTGTAATATCGCAAGCCACTTGCATCAATTCAATTTCCCGAGGTTCTTTAACGGTTCTTAAATCATAGATGATAGGAGCTAACCTTTCGAATTCATAATTTGGATATTTGGCATGGCACCATTTGGTGAATCTATCCGTGCGAGTTTCCACTTCGGTAGCATTGCGGATATGTTCGTTATTATAAAGATAGATGTGCTCAGTTTCCGCGAGAATAGTATTGAAAGTGTTTTCAAATTTATCGTTCCAAATAACGGTACGAATGCCAGAGGTTTCAGTGGCTTCTTCTTGAGTGTATTTATGTCCTTCCCAAACAGCGATGTGATCATTGGTTTCTCTTAGAAATAGGACTTCTTTCAACTTGGGGTCTGGAAAATCTGGAGCAATTACCAAAACCGATTCTTCTTGATCGATGCCCGACAGATAAAGCATATTACTGTTTTGCCTAAAAGCCATGGTGCCGTCCGCATTGGTTGGCATCACATCGTTCGAGCAAATCACAACCACCGAATTTGGCTTAAGTCGAGCTTTGAGTTTTTCTCTGTTCTTTATAAAAAGGTCTTTTCCTATGGCTTCGTATCTCATAATCGGTACTTTTTCAATTGGAACGAATTACGCAGTAAATGTTCAGAAGAACAAGGAAGCCAAAAAATCAATGTCAGAGCTCAATCATTATTGGTGCAATGGGTTGGTGCTTATGACTCACTTAACGTTGAAAATTTAATATGGTGTTTTAAATTTGCAACGTTAACTCTGTTACTAGTCTAGTAGCAAACCTCCGACTTCAATATCCCTTCCACATTTAAAATGGCCTTTGGGGCATTCTTTAAAACCATGGAGTCCGCAGGGACGGCATTCTAATTTTTTTGTGACTTGGGCAATTCGAGCGCCATCGGCTAAAGGCCCAAAACCGAACTCTGGCACCGTAGAGCAGTAAATAGCCATGGTTTTTGCGTTCATGGCCGAGGCTAAATGCATGGGTGCAGAGTCATTTACATAATTCATTACGGCATCTTTCATCAAAGCAGCCGATTGAAGTAAGTTCATTTTTCCGCAAAGGTTGTGGGCTTTCATATTTCCGCTCAAATCAATGATTTCCGCACAAAGTAAATTGTCACTTGGTGCTCCGAGCAAGTAAATATTTCCCTTGAAATCTAGCGATTGAATAAGCTCGACCCATTTTTCTTTAGGGAATTGCTTCGTAAACCAAACCGATGCAGGAGCCATGCACACGAAAGGATCGCTCTTGTATTGCACTACTTTGTCGAAATCTTCGACTGAAGGGTAAAGCACTGGTTTTTGTAATGTGCCATCGGTAATTGCCAGGATCAGCTCATTGTTTCGTTGTACTTCGTGAACACCTTCTTCAATCTTGTGTGCTATTTTTTGAGTGAAGGCCCAACTGAAAGGATTCTTGTCGAAACCAATTTTTTCTTTGGCTCCGCTGAAGGCTGTCAGAAATCCAGAGTTTGCGAAGCGTTGCACATTGATGACTAGGTCATACTTCTCGCTTCTTATTTGCTTCAGAAGCTTGAAGAGGTTGCGGTACTTTCCTCCTTGCTTATCCCAAATCAAAACCTTATTCAATTTTGGGTGATTTTTGAGCAATGAGTCATTACCCTTCCTTAAAAGAAAATCGATCGAACTTTCAGGGAAATACTTATGTAACTTTTCAATCAGAGATGTTGCGAGAATAACATCACCAATAAATGCAGTTTGAATGATTAAGATTTTCTTATAGCCCATGTGCAGGCCAAATATAAGGCTTTTCGCTTTTCTAAAATCCTTTTCGCAAGGGCGGGCATTCCTCAATTAAAGGCTGGGTATTCTTTTCTGTTTATTCTTTTAACTTTGTCGCTTGAAGGCAAGCAGTGATGGTAGATTACAATATTTTTACTTTACCCAATGGCATCAGAGTGGTGCACAAGGAAGTCCAAAACACCAAGATTGTTCATTGTGGATTCATCCTTGACATTGGCAGCCGCGATGAGCTCGAAGAGCAATTAGGCATCGCTCATTTCTGGGAGCATATGGCCTTTAAAGGCACTACAAAAAGAAAGGCTTACCACATTCTTAATAAGTTAGATGCCGTTGGAGGTGAGCTGAATGCCTATACCACTAAGGAGAAAATTTGTTTTTATGCTTCGGTGCTGGATAGGCACATGGAATCAGCCTTCGAACTTCTACAAGACATTACCTTCGATTCTATATTTCCAGAAAAGCAGATTGAAAATGAGCGCGGAGTAATTTTGGAAGAAATGTCGCTTTACCATGATAGCCCCGAGGATGCCATTCAAGATGAGTTTGACAGGGTGATTTTTGGAAATCATCCACTGGGGCAGAACATTCTAGGTACTTCAGAAAGTGTAAAATCCTTTCAGAGAGATGATTTCAAAGAATTTTTAAGAACGAACCTGAATACGGAAAGGGTGGTTTTTTCCTGTGTCGGAAACATACCCTTAAAGAAGATTGAAAAGTTAGCCGAGAAATACTTTGCGCAGATTCCTCATCATGTTGGTGAAAGATTCCGATTAGCTTTCGATAAATACACCCCTAATTCAGAAACGATTTTTCGCAATATCACACAAGCGCATTGTGCCATTGGTACCACGGCTTACGAATTGAGCCACGCTAATCGCCTACCTTTCTTCATGTTGATGAATGTTTTGGGTGGGCCAGGAATGAATTCCAGATTGAACTTAGCCCTTCGTGAGAAATACGGTTTTGTCTACAGCATTGATGCAGGTTACCACCCTTTTTCTGATACAGGTCTGTTTTCTATTTTCTTCGGAACAGAAAAAACACAAGTAGAAAGAGGCAGGAAGTTAGTATTGAAAGAACTTCAGAAATTGAGAGAAGTGCCATTGGGTACGCTGCAACTGCATATGGCCAAAGAACAAATCATTGGTCAATTGGCCATGGCCGAAGAAAACAACACCAGCCTGATGCTGATGATGGGAAAAAGTATTTTAGACATGGAACGAATAGATGGATTGGAGTCGATTTTCAATCGAATCAGGAAGATTACTTCAAATGAACTTCTCGAAATTGCGAACGATCGTTTGAACGAATCTCAATTGAGTCATCTCACCTTTTTGCCAGAGAATTAATGGAGTTTATTGCCGAAGATATTCAAGCCTACTCGGAGCAACATACTGAAGGAGAGTCGGATTTGTTGAAGGCTTTGACAAGAGAAACTTACCAGAAGGTGATGATGCCTAGGATGCTTTCTGGTCATTTACAGGGGCGTATTCTCTCCATGATTTCACATATGCTTCGCCCTTCTAGGGTACTTGAAATTGGGACATACACTGGCTATTCCGCTTTAAGCATGGTGAGCGGATTAGCCGAAGATGGAAAGCTTATTACTATTGATATCAATGAAGAGTTGGAAGATATGGTCCGCGGTTATTTCGAAAAATCTGGCTTTGGTGAAAGTATAGACTATAGAATTGGCAATGCCATTGAACTTATCCCACAAATTGAAGGGCCATTCGACCTTGTTTTTATAGATGCGGATAAAATTAATTACTACAATTACTTTAAATTAGTAATCGAAAAGGTGCGTAAAGGCGGGTTCATTATTGCCGACAATGTGCTTTGGAGTGGGAAAGTTGTTCAAACCGAAAAGAAAATCGACAAGGACACACAAGCAATCTTGGATTTTAACCGTTTGACCCATGAAGATGATCGCGTTGAAAACGTACTTTTACCGATCAGGGATGGCCTAATGGTATTAAGAAAAAAATAAGAGTGATAAAACAAATAGCGTCAATCATCATTTTTTTGATGGCTTCGTTGAGCACTTTCGCGCAAGCCCCAATGATTGTCCCTTCTGAGATGGAATTCGCTGGCATCACCCTCAAAATTACCAACAGCGCAAAAAAGGAAATTGAAGAAACACTCGATTTACTCACCCGAAGTCAATACCATTTCCAGTTGTTAGTGGACCGTTCGAACCTTTACATGGGTATCGTAGAGGAGGTGCTCAAAAAGGAAGGTATTCCAGATGATTTCAAATATTTAGCAATTCAAGAAGGTCAGTTTATTTCGGATGCCGTGTCAACTTCTAATGCCGTGGGTTTCTGGCAGTTTAAAAAAGCTTCGGCACAAGAATTAGGGCTTAGGGTCGATAATTTAGTGGATGAACGAAAGCACATTATCGCCTCAACCGTTGGTGCTACCAAATATTTTAAGCGAAGTAATTTCGTCTTCGACAACTGGCTTTGGTCGCTTCAGTCTTATTTACAAGGCTTGGGCGGAGCGCAAAGGGTGATTCCTGAGAAGGAATATGGGGCGACTAAAGTAGAAATTGACAGCAAAACGCATTGGTACATTAAGAAGTACATCGCCCATAAATTGGCTTTTCAGGATTTTGTTGGGAAGGGAAGAAAGAACCCCGAAATTCAATTGGCCACTTTCGAGGGAAAAGGAAAGACCTTGAAAGATGTGAGTAAAGATGTAGGAGTTGAAATTGATGAACTAAAAAATTTGAATAAGTGGCTTATTGCTTCGAGAATTCCAGATGAGAAGTCTTATCAAGTGATCTATCCACTCAAATCGGGTCGCCAACCCATCGCACAAAATAAACCAGTCGAGAATAATAGAACCGATGATAGAAATGGTGTCAAAACTCCATCGACCACAACTTCCAACAAAACTAACACTAGCCAGTCCAAGGCAAAGAGCAAAAAAAGCACAAGCAAAAAGTCGAATGTGCGTCCTGTAGAGGGGAATATTGGGGTTTTTCCACAAATATCGGGAGACATTAGAAGGGCATACGAACCCGATCAGATAGAAGTAAATGGGATTGATGCCATAAAGGCGCGTGAAGGTGAAAACTTAAAATCTTTAGCCGCAAGAACAGGAAAGAGTGTTTCGAAACTAAAGCGCTACAACGATATTGACGAAAAAGGCAATGTCAGGGCAGGTAGCTATTATTACTTAAAAAATAAAAAGAGCAAAGGAAAGGTCCATTATCATATTGTAAGACCAAACGAGACGGTTTGGAGTATTTCTCAGGATTATGGAATCAAGCTGAAAACGCTGCTTCACAAAAATAGAATGCGAGAAACCGAGCCTCTCAAGGTGGGTAGGGTGATGTGGCTGCGCTTTATTCGTCCCAATAATGTGGCCATTGAGTATGCTGATGTGATGATACCCAACAACCGACCTACACCTGAAGATAAGTTGATCAAAGAAGTGAGTGCTCCAGAAGCGAAATCAAAGGAAATTTTGCAAAATCCTAAGCCAACTCAAGTCAATAAAGAGATTAGAGAAGAAGATGGACCTGAAGAGGAAATTGCTCAGGTAGTAAAAAAGGCTTTGATTGCTACCGAAAAGGATACTATTATTACCCATTATGTTCAACCTAAGCAATCATTTTTTGCCATTTCGCAACAATATGGGATTGAGGTAGATGATATTTTGGATTGGAATGGATTGGACGTAATGAATGGATTGCAAATCAATCAGCCATTGAATTTGGTGGTGCCCAAAGCGTATTTTAAACCTTTAATTTCAGCGAGCCCGATTCAGGCAAGGGAAATTATTCATGAGGTTCAGAAAGGAGAGACTGCCTGGGCAATTTCACGAATTTATGGAGTGACGGTCGAAGAGATTTTGAAATGGAATAATAAATCCGATACCAGCCTTGCCTTAGGTGAGCGCCTGAAAATAATCCCTAAAAATTAAAGCCGACCCAAAGCATTGAATAGTTTTGCACAACTTTTTCAGAAGAAAAGAAGGATGACTCGATTTTGGCTTATACTATTAGTAAGTGCTTTTACTAGTGCCGTAGTTATGGCGCAAGGTCAAAATCAATTTGAGCTATTATTGCCTCAAGATACCACAGTGATTAAACCCGATACCATAAGTTACTGGAAATCAGGCAATCAATTCAATTTTAATCTTCAGCAAGTAGGGCTTACCAACTGGGCAGCTGGGGGAGAATCGTCTGTTGCTATCGGAACTAAGATTGAAAGTTTTGCCAATTATGAAAAGGAGGGAAAGGTTTGGCAAAACAGACTCAAAGTGAGCTATGGTTTGATCAGGAACGGAGATTCAAGAAATCGGTTTGTCAAAACAGATGATCAGATTCTATTAAGCTCAAAGTATAGCCAAAAGTTTTCGGAGCGCATTTTATTGACGACCTCAATCAACTTTCAAACTCAAATGGACGAAGGTTATCGTACCGAAAAAATTGCGGGCACGGATCAAACCAGAAGGATTTTGATTTCGAACTTTATGGCACCTGGCTACTTGCTGGCTTCTTTGGGTTTGTCTTATCGAAATGGAGATGCAATTACGGCAACTTTGGCACCTTTCACCGGTCGATTCACTTTTGTGCTAAGCGATTCGCTGTCCAATGTAGGGTCTTTTGGCGTAAGCCCGGGCCAGACCATTCGGCCTGAAGCAGGGATAAGTTTAACAGGAACTTATAAAAGGGCCATTGTTGAGAATGTTACTTTTTTGGGCAATTTCAATCTCTTTGCCAATTATGAAACCTTCCCAAATACGGTGGTAAATCTAGAAGGAGTATTTAACCTGAAGGTGAATGGCTATTTGTCCACCAACATCAGCTCTCAGCTTATTTATGATGATGACATTAAAATCACTCGAAGTGATGGAACGCGAGGCCGGGATATTCAACTTAAGAATGTAATCAACGTTGGTGTAACGCTGAGTTTTTAGAATTCAGGGTCTAGCCCTAGTCTTTCTTGCAGGTCCTTTAAGGCTGGGTATTTCTTCTTTAAGTGCTCAAACTTTTCTTGATCAGTATAAAGCATTTTGCCTTTTTCAATCTCTACGGTTTCTGACTTCAGCTGAATACTGTCATTCTTTAAGCCATCGCGCAAAGCAATCAGTAAATCTCCCCTGAAACGTTCAAAACTGGCTTCGGAAGCGCCATTTGAGATATTGACAGTTACTACATTGCCAGACAGTTTATAAGGTTCTTTTAAAATCAGTAATTCTAATTGGTTGTCTTCCTTTTCTTTCTGGGATTTAAACTCGTTCCAAATTTTATCGAGGTCTGTCGTAGTAAATGGCTCGTTTCTTCCTTGACTTTCCTCGATTACCTCTCCATCAATGGTTTCCTCTTTTTTGTTGGCTTGGGCTTTGAGCTCAGACAATGATGGGATACTTATGGTTTTAGAAGGAGCTCTGCTTGGTGGTTTAGGAAGGCTGACTTGAGTTAGTGGAGCAGATGGAACTTCTTCTTTTTTCTCTTCTTTAAGTTCTGGCAAAGGAGCCGTCTCTTTTGCTACTGGTGTAACTACAGAATTTGAAGTTTCACTTTGTGGATTCGGCTTTTGATCTTCTTGAACGGGTTCAACTAAGATTTTTTTTTTGATGGATCGCCAATAGCGTCCACTTGAGCCAATTTAATGGCTGAAGAAAGGTGGGCTATTTTCACCAGTGCCAATTCCACATGCAATCTTTGATTTTTGCTTCCTTTGTACTGAAGGTCGCATTGGCTCGCCAAATTCAAAGCGGTAAGCAAAAAGGAGAGTGGTAGAGTTTCCGATTGTGTTTTGTACCGTTGTTTGATATTGTCAGAAACCTGCAATAATTGAATGGTGGCAGTGTCTTTGCAAACCATTAAATCCCGAAGGTGACTTGCCAGGCCCACAATAAAATGATGCCCATCAAAACCATTTCTTAAAATTTCATCGAAAGTCAAAAGTACATTGGCCGTATCTTGACTGAAGAGAAACTCAGTCATTTTGAAATAGTAATCATAATCCAGAATATGAAGATTCGAAATCGTATTCTGATAGGTTACTTTTTGGCCATGTGAGAAGGTGACGATCAAATCGAAAAGCGATAAAGCATCGCGCATCGCTCCATCTGCCTTTTGAGCGATGAGGTGTAATGCTTCTTCTTCCGTTTCAATGTTTTCTTTCTCAGCAATCATTTTCAATTGCCCAGAAATATTACCTACCTCTATTCTGTTGAAGTCAAAAATCTGACAGCGAGAAAGAATAGTAGGGATCACTTTATGCTTTTCAGTAGTCGCTAAAATAAAAATAGCGTAAGATGGTGGCTCCTCTAATGTTTTCAAAAAGGCATTGAAAGCCTGATTCGAAAGCATGTGCACCTCATCTATGATGTATACTTTGAATTTACCTTGCTGAGGAGGGTAGCGAACCTGATCGATCAGATTTCTGATGTCATCGACCGAGTTGTTGGATGCCGCATCAAGTTCATAGATATTGAAAGTATCGTTGGTGGCTAGCGGATTGTCTATGGTTTGCCCATTGATCATTCTCGCCACAATGCGTGCACATGTCGTTTTTCCTACTCCTCGAGGGCCACAGAAGAGTAAGGCTTGTGCCAATTGATTATTATCAATGGCATTCTTTAAAGTAGTAGTGATGTGTTCTTGGCCAACTACTTCTTCAAAGCCAACAGGTCTATACTTACGCGCTGAAACAACGAAATTTTCCATTGCTGCAAGATATAAATCTTAGCTTATTTGTTTCGAATAAAGACTTCAAAGATTTTGCTACTTTTTATGGAGTTCGTTAGCGGTAATAAAAAAATACTGCCCAACTTTGTCGCCTGCTTTTTTTCCATTGCCGCCTTCAGGCAATCTGAATGAGGTCGAAAGGAGAGTTCTGGTTAAATACCTTGGTTAAAGTGGGTTAATACCGAATAAATTTATTAGTCAACGTTGGAATTAAAAAAGCAAACTTCTATCTTTGTGTCCCTTTTTAAGGGGAGGACGACATAAAGTATTAAGAGTCAATTAAATATATCGAAGTGGATACACTAAGTTATAAGACAGTTTCGGCTAACAAAGCGACTGCAGACAAGAATTGGGTTATCGTAGATGCGAGCCAAAAAAGCCTAGGTAGATTAGCCAGTGAAGTGGCTAAAATGATCAGGGGAAAACACAAGCCTGACTACACTCCGCACGTAGATTGCGGTGATAACGTGATCGTTATCAATTCTGACAAAGTTAGAATGACAGGAAAGAAATGGGATGACAGAGTTTATTTGAGATACACTGGTTATCCAGGAGGTCAAAGAGAAACTACTCCAAGACAGCTAAAAGCGAAGTCTTCTACTTTATTGGTAGAAAGAGCTGTTCGTGGTATGTTACCGAAATCAAGATTGGGAAGAGCGATTTTCCACAATCTATATGTATACGAAGGTGCAGAGCATTCTCACGAAGCTCAAAAGCCAAAAGAAGTTCAATTATAATATTAGCCGTTAATGGAAGTAATTAACACAATTGGAAGAAGAAAGACCTCAGTAGCTAGACTGTACATGGAGTCTGGTAAAGGTGTTTTTAATGTAAATGGAAAGACTTTAGAGGATTATTTTCCTTCTGATGTTTTGCAAATTATTGTAAAGCAGCCGTTAATGCTGATTAATCAAAATGACAATTTTGATTTTAAAATCAATGTTGATGGTGGTGGTCAAAAAGGCCAAGCCGAAGCAATTAGATTAGCCATTTCTAGAGCACTTTGTGAAGTTGATCTTGAAAACAGATCTCCTTTGAAAAAAGAAGGCTTCCTTACTAGAGATCCAAGAATGGTTGAACGTAAGAAACCAGGTAGAAGAAAAGCGAGAAGAGCATTCCAGTTCAGCAAGCGTTAATTCGAATTTTTATCAAATTTATATATGTCTAACAAATTAGAGTACAAAGACTTACTTGATGCTGGTGTCCATTTTGGTCACTTAACGAGAAAGTGGGATCCGCGTATGGCGCCATACATCTTCATGGAGAGAAATGGTATCCATATTATCGATCTTAATAAAACTCTTAATTGCCTCGAAGAAGCATCATCTGCAATTAAGAACATTGTCCGTTCAGGAAGGAAAATCATGTTCGTGGCCACGAAAAAGCAAGCACAAACTATTGTGGCTGCTGAAGCGGAAAGATTAAACATGCCTTACGTGACTGAAAGATGGTTAGGTGGTATGTTGACCAACTTTGCCACAATGAGAAAGTCATTGAAGAAACTTCAGGGTATCGACAAATTGATGAAAGAAGAGGCTTTCAAAAACCTAGCTAAAAGAGAAAGGTTAATGAAAACTCGTGAAAAGGAAAAGTTAGAAAGAGTTTTGGGCGGTATTACCGACCTAACTAGACTTCCTGCTGCCTTGTTTATCGTGGATATCAAAAGAGAGCATATTGCAGTGAATGAAGCTAAAAAATTGAACATACCTGTGTTCGCTTTAGTGGATACTAACTCTGATCCAAATGCTGTAGATTTTCCAATCCCTGGTAACGATGATGCCTTTAAATCGGTGGAAATTATTTTGAAAGCCATCGGTAAAGCAATTGACGAAGGTTTGCAAGAGCGCAAAACTGAAAAAGAGGATAAGGATAGAGAGAAGTTGGAAGAAGAAAAAATTGCCGTAGACAAAGGCGAAACTACAACAGAAGAAGCTTAATTCGATTAAGATCAACTCATATAAAAAATTGAACATTGAAACTTCTTCGGTGTTCAATTTTTGTTTTAAAGCGCCAAAGCTTAACACAAGCATAAAAGACACTTGTCAAGCATGAGCTGCTAATAATTTATTTTTCGCATAATATTTAAAACATATAAAAATGGCTATCACAGCAAAAGAAGTTAACCAATTACGACAAATGACCGGTGCAGGCATGATGGACTGCAAAAATGCATTGGTTGAAGCTGAAGGAGATTTCGACAAAGCAATTGATATTCTTCGTAAGAAAGGTCAAAAATTATCTGATAAAAGAGCCGACAGAGAAACTACTGAAGGATCTGTTTTTGTAAGAACAAGCGCTGATGGCTCAAAAGCTATTTTAGTAGCATTTACTTGCGAAACTGACTTCGTAGCAAAAAACCAGGATTTTCAATCTTTGGGCAACGAGATTGCTGATGCAGCTATGGCGCATCAACCTGCTGATCTTGAAGCTTTAAGAGCAATCAAATTGGGCGATCTTACGCTTCAAGAAAAAGTGACTGAACTTTTGGGTAAGATTGGTGAAAAGCTTGAAGTTTCTGTTTACGAACAATTAACTGGTGAGCAAGTGGTTTCTTACATCCACTCTACAGGTAAATTGGGTGTTTTGGTAGCATTGAATGGCGTAGGTACTGCTGATGTTGCTGCTGCTGGTAAAGATGTTGGGATGCAAATTGCAGCGATGAGCCCTGTTGCGGTTGATAAAGAAGGGGTTGATTCTTCAATAATCGAAAAGGAAATTGAGATTGGAAAAGATCAAGCTAGACAAGAAGGCAAGCCAGAAGAAATGCTAGAGAAAATTGCCCAAGGTAAATTGAACAAATTCTTCAAAGACAATACTTTATTGAGCCAAGCTTTTGTGAAGGACGCTAAATTGACTGTTCAAGATTATTTGACTTCAGTGAACAAAGGCTTAACTGTTTCTGCCTTCAAAAGAGTATCGATTGGATAATCTTTGAACTCCGTTCAGGATGATTTTATAGAAGCCTCGACAAGTCGGGGCTTTTTTTATGCCTCATTAAATCCGAAATGAGCAAAGTAAATATCTGGCATGAAAAACGGCATCAAACAGTCTTAATTCAAACAGTAAATCGTTTGCATAAATCTTTTATGCCACTTCGGCCATATTGCCTTTTACAACCAGTATTTTTGATCTTTTGAAATACGAAATCTACTGAAATGAAATTCAAATTTCCTTATAAGGCAGCCGAAGCCTACCAAAAACCGGTCGCATACTTTTCTATGGAGTTTGCCATAGATCAACCCCTTAAAATTTATTCCGGTGGACTTGGTTTTTTGGCGGGTTCGCACATGCGAAGCGTCTATGACCTCAAGCAAAATGTGGTGGGAATCGGCATTCTTTGGAAATACGGTTATTACGACCAAGTAAGAAAGCACAACAATGAGTTGGATGTTTTATGGCAAGAGCGTCATTACAACTTTCTTGAAGAACTGGACATACATCTAGAAATTTCGGTAGACAATCATCCAGTTAAAGTAAAGGTCTTTTATCTGGATCCTAAAGTGTTTGGCACCGCCCCGATTTTCTTGCTATCAACAGATCATCCAGATAACGACTACCTGGCCCAAACCATCACCCACAAACTTTACGACAATAACCTTTCTACGAGAATTGCTCAGTACATTCTTTTGGGAATCGGTGGAGCCAAGTTATTAGAAGCAATCGGTCATGATGTTGATTTATATCATTTCAATGAGGCGCACGCTTTACCAGCAGCTTTCCGATTGATGGAAAAATATGGTGACATCGAAAAAGTAAAGGAGAAATTAGTCTTCACCACGCATACACCAGTTAAAGCGGGTAACGAAGTGAATGATCCATATTTCTTGCATAAACTTGGCTATTTCAACGGATTCTCGATCCAAGAAATGGAAGAAATGGTAGGTTTTGAAAATGGCATGTTCAATCATACTTTGGCCGCGCTTCGATTATCGAAAATTGCCAATGCAGTGTCCAAAAAACATCAGCAAGTTTCAAAAGAGATGTGGGGAGGTTTTAAGAATATCTGTGATATCATCCCTATTACCAATGCGCAAAACAAAGGTTATTGGACAGATAAAGAAATCCAAGCTTCATACGACAAAAAGAGCGACAAGAAGTTTGTGGCTAGAAAAAAGGAATTGAAGAAGCAGTTGTTCGAATTGGTGGCCGATCAAACTGGGAAAATCTTTGATTCCAATGTGCTTACCATTGTTTGGGCCAGAAGATTTGCCGAATACAAAAGGGCCGACCTTATCGCCAGGGATGTAGAAAGGTTTGAAAAACTATTGAACAACAAGGATTTCCCAGTTCAAATTATTTGGGCAGGTAAACCTTATCCATTGGATCACAATGCGGTGAGCACCTTTAACTGGTTGGTTCATTTTACTAGAAAATACCATAATGCCACTGTTTTGACAGGTTATGAGCTAGGCCTTTCGGCAGTAATGAAGAAAGGTTCGGATGTTTGGTTGAACAACCCAAGAATTCCATTAGAAGCATCAGGCACAAGCGGTATGACGGCTGCCATGAATGGTTCCTTGAACTTTTCTACCAACGATGGTTGGATATTAGAATTCGGAGAGCATTTGGTAAATGGATTTGTAATTCCAGAAGTGGATACCACTTTGCCAGAAGGCGAGCAAGATCAGCAAGATGCCGATCACATGATGCGTATTTTGGAAGATGAGTTAGTGCCAATGTACTATACCGATCATGCCAAATGGGTTGAAATGAACTGGAAGAGCATGGCCGATGTAGACAAATATTTCAAAGCCTCCAGAATGGCCGATGAATATTATGCTAAACTCTACAATCATTGATTGAAAGGAATCTTTTTATAAATAGTGCATCGGCAGGTTTTCCTGCCGATTGCATTTGTAGCAGATTCCGAGGATTTAGAGCTTTGGTTTAGAGCATATCTTGTAGGAGATTTTGGATTTTCAAGGATACATTTAAACACATTATTCTCCACCTTAGAATCACAGATTAAAAGAATCTTTTTATTAATATTGCAGCGGTAGAAAAACCTGCCAATTGCATTTATACAGATCCCGGGAAGTTAGCTCAGTTGGTTTAGAGCATCGCCTTGACAGGGCGGGGGTCGCTGGTTCGACTCCAGTACTTCCCACTAAAAAGCCTCGTGAAAACGAGGCTTTTTTATTGCCTCATTCATTTCTCAATACCTCAACCGGATTCTGTCGGGCGGTTTTAAGCGTTTTGCGGAGAATTTGCTCGTTACCTGTTCAGAGGGTGTTGCCAGAAATAAATTATCCAGAAATCTAATAACTCAGAAATACTTCATTTATAATTGAGCCTTTTTATGGCTTAACCCAAGTTTTGCTGGTTATTCCGAAATCATTTCCATTTGTAAATTGAACAAGGTGAAAGAACAAACATTCACTTCCTACCAGAAATTTATCATTGCAATACTTGCCGTTTCGCAGTTTACTGTAATCTTGGATTTCATGGTGCTTTCTCCATTAAGCGCTATTTTATTGGATGAGCTTTCCATAACCACTCAACAGTTTGGAATGGTGGTTTCGGCTTATGCCTTTAGTGCAGGGGCTGCTGGTTTATTAGCGGCTGGCTTTGCCGATAAATTCGACCGAAAGAAACTGCTACTGTTTTTTTATTCAGGGTTTATTTTGGGCACACTGTTTTGCGGTTTGGCACCCAACTATCATTTCCTGTTGATCGCTAGGATCATCACAGGCATATTTGGTGGGGTAATAGGTTCGATAGTTTATGCCATCATTACCGACCTTTTTGTGCTAGAAAAGAGAGGAAGGGTAATGGGCTTTGTGCAAATGGCTTTTGCGGCCAGCCAGGTTTTGGGGATTCCTATTGGACTTTATTTGGCCAATCACCTGGGCTGGCATTCTCCTTTTTTATTGATTGTTGGCGTAAGTGTAATAGCAGGCATCACTATCATGATTTACATGAAGCCGATAGATGAGCATTTGAAATTGCAAACGCGTCAAAATGCCTTTGTACACATGATTAAAACTTTGAGTAATAAACGCTATTTGAGAGGTTTTTCGGCTACTACACTTTTGGCAACAGGAGGCTTTATGCTTATGCCTTTTGGGGCAGCTTACGCAGTGAACAATCTGGGGATTTCTATTGACATGCTTCCATTGGTTTACTTGGTTACTGGAATATTCACCATGATTTCAGGGCCGGTTTCTGGTAAGTTGAGTGATAAGTATGGTAAGTTCCGTTTGTTCACCATTGGGTCTTTATTGGCCGCAGGACTTATTCTGCTTTATACCAATCTGGGCGTTACCCCAATTGGGATAGTGATTGCCATCAATGTGGTGTTGTTCTTAGGAATTACCCTCCGTATGATTTCATCGCAAGCATTACTTACTGCGATTCCCGAGCCGAAAGACCGAGGTGCGTTTATGGGAATCAACTCTTCTATAATGCAGATTTCTGGAGGTTTTGCAGCTGCCTTGGCCGGGGTGATTGTGGTGCAAGGCGATGACGGCAAACTTTTACGTTATCCGCTTTTAGGCCTGGTGGTAACCATTAGTATTCTCATCACCATTCTGTTGATGTACTTTATCAATAAAATGGTATTTGAGAAGAAGGAAGCGGTTGTCGCTGTGCCAGTTTTGGCAGAAGTGCCTATTGTCAAGAATTAGGGTTTTTCAAATTGAATAGAATGCTTAATATTGCGATTATAATCGGGGTATGGCGCAGCCCGGTAGCGTGCTCGTCTGGGGGGCGAGAGGTCGTGGGTTCAAATCCCGCTACCCCGACTATTTTATCTGAGGTGGATGCTGTATTCCAAACCTACTAAAGGTTAATGCCTTAACCTTCTCCAATATTTGTTCGCTAAGTATAAAAGGCTTAAGCCCAAATAAAAACCTCCAAACCAAGCAAAGGTATTGTCTGTTTCGCAGCAGCTAAAGTAATAGTAACCTAAAGGGATAAAGTAAAAGAGTGAGGTAACTAAAAATAGGGGAACCGCTATTTTATGTGCAGGTTCTGCTGTTAACTGATATGTTTTCTCCTCCAAAGCTTAAAAAATTGACCAATAACCGTTACTCTAAATGGCATATAAAGGTTATGGCTCTTTTTTCAGTGGCTATAGATTTTAGTTAAATGGTAGGGGCAAAAAAAGAGGCCGCCCTTTTTGGACAGCCTCTGTTTTTAGTATGAGCTTTTATAGAACTAAAAGTACGATGTGCGAATTTTGATTTTTGGTAATGTGGCCAAAAATAGTTGGTGACTTTGTAATGAAATTTGCATTATTTGGATATTGTAGATCTAAAGAGGAAGCGAGCTCTGCTGAGGAGCAACTTGCCAGCAATAGGGTTTGCCAAGTAGAA
>Ga0210050_1000399_pt1 | contig 56377 bp, 67 predicted proteins | sample CryGey132114_all_FD_185463 | JGI IMG/M metagenome (GOLD analysis project Ga0210050, IMG submission 185463) | Groundwater microbial communities from aquifer - Crystal Geyser CG22_combo_CG10-13_8/21/14_all (SPAdes) (version 2) | ecosystem: Environmental > Aquatic > Deep subsurface > Groundwater ... | reverse complement strand
TAAAAACAATGTATGGAAAAGCAAAGCGCTTGCGAGAAGAAGCAGAAAATTTAATTACAACAACGCATGAAGAAGTTAAAAATATGATTTTTCCGGAAAAACAATCCACTTTCAATTGAAAAGAATAGGGTAAAGTATTAGAATGAGAAAGATTTGTCTGTCATTGCGAACCCGAGCGCAGTCGAGGGTGGAGTTATAATCCCGAGATTAAATCGAGGGACAATTTCGTTACTAATAAGACGCTCTATATTAACGGGATTGCCACGTCATCCCGCTCAGCAAGATTCCTCGCAATGACATACAATTTAAAATTAAATATTGTTTTAATCTAACCTATCTATGAAAACTAACGCAGGAAATCTAAAAAAAGGAGAATTTGTTTATTATCAAAATGAAATTTGGCAGATTCAAAAGGCGGATTTTTATTCTCCAGGCAAGGGTTCTGCACTAATGAAAACACGGATTAAAAACTTAGTAAGTGGAAAGAATATCGAGTATAACTATAAATCATCTGAATCAGTTGAGGTTTTAGAGGTTTCCAGCATAGAAATGCAGTATCTTTACAAAGATAATGAAAACTCATATTTTATGGATGAGCGCAATTATAACCAATATTCTGTTCCCTTGACGATTGTTGGAAAAGCAGTTGATTTTATGAAAGAAGGAAGTAAATGTTTTGTTTTTCTTCATGATGATAAACCTTTAACTATTCGTCCACCCATGAGTGTCACATTAAAAGTCGTTGAAACCGAAGACGCTGCTAAAGGTGACACGGTTTCCGGAGCAACAAAAGTTGCCAAAGTTGAAACCGGTGTCACAGTAATGGTGCCTTTGTTTGTAAAAGTAGGTGAGACAATTTCCATTAATCCTGAAACTGGCGAATATCGTGAGAGAGTAAAGGTGTAAAATAAATAATTCCTAATTTCTAATTATTCTAATTGACCTAATTAGTTTCCAACAACCAAATTCCAATTGGGAATTGGGATTTATTTAGAAATTAGTTCAATTAGGTAATTAGGGTAATTCATATTTCCTATGCTTTCTGTTGGAGAGATATTAAAAAAAGAACGCTTACGTTTGCAAATTCCTCTGGAACAAGTTGAAAAAGAGACGCGTATTCGACTGAAGTTTATTGAAGCAATCGAAAATAATCAGTGGAAAACTTTCAGCTCTCACATCTATATCACCGGTATAATTAAAACTTACTCAAACTATCTTCAGCTTAATAGTGACAAAATGTTGGCATTTTTTCGACGTGAATATGAAAAAATAGACGATGTCCGTTTTAAACGTCGAATATCTAGTCGCTATCTGACTCCTCAAACAAAACAAGTTGTAAAAATCGTTACGATAATATTAGTACTGATTTTTGTAGGATACTTTACCTTACAAGTAAGAAACTATTTATTACCACCAAACGTAATAATTATTGCACCAACCCAAAATGTTTTTTATAGAGAAGATAAAATAAAAGTTTTGGGAAAAACAGAAAAAGAAGCATTGATTATGGTTCGCGGAGAACGGGTTTATCCTAATCTTGAGGGGGAGTTTGAGTTTCAATATCCGCTTAAACCTGGAAATAACGAAGTAAAAATTGAAGTTACGGGTGCAAATGGAAAGAAAACAACTGTAATCAAAAGTTATATTAAGAAACAGTAACTGATAATTTCGCAAATACTTGCATATCTAATAATACTATACCGAACAATGTCATTGCGAGCACATGTAAATTTCTTAAAGGAAATTTACAGTGTTAACCCTGTAAAATATTTATTGAAATTTTACAGGGTGGCAATCCCTGCCTGCCGGCAGGCAGGTCGTTACCAATAGGACGTACTATATTAACGGGATTGCTTCGTCGCTACGTTCCTCGCAATGACAATTTTTTTGTAGGGATTGAGTCGTTATGTAATAAACTTCAATAAATTTTGGACGTTAGTTACAGTTTGCGAAGAAATTATTTTTTTAAACTGTAACCGTTTGGCCTCCATTAAGATTTTATTTTCCAGATAGATGGGGCGAATTTCTCCTAAAAGTCCAATTTCTCCGATAAAAACCGTTTGATTAGAAATGGGAACATTTTTTATTCCAGAGATAATTGAGGCGATAATTGCTAAATCAGCTGCAGGTGATTTGATACTCACGCCACCGGCAACATTGACAAAAATATCGAGTTGTTCAATCTGTAGTCGTAGTTGTTTGCGAATAACCGCAAGTAACAATAGTAATTTATTATAATCAATTCCCTTCACCACCCGGCGGGGGATGGCAAGCTGAGTAGGAACCGCCAGTGTTTGAATTTCATAAAACAGTGGTCGTTTGCCTTCGGCTACCCCGGCAATTGCCATACCGACGACCGATTGTTTTTTGGTATTTAAAAAAATCGTGGGATTATTCACTTCTTTTAATCCGCTGTCCTTCATTTCAAAAATTCCAATTTCATCGGTTGGGCCAAAGCGATTTTTATTAGCACGGAGAATTCTATAATTAGAAACTCTTTCTCCTTCAAAAGAAAGAACACAGTCAACCAAATGTTCCAAAGTTTTTGGACCGGCAATGTCTCCATCTTTGGTAATATGTCCAATCACAATAACTGGAATATGAAATTTTTTTGCAAAAGCAATTAGACGACTGGCGCATTCTTTTAATTGAGAAACGCTTCCTGGAGCAGAGTCACTGGTTTTAGAATATACAGTTTGAATTGAATCAACCACGACTAAATCAATTTGTTCGTAAGCTTCTTCTAACCCAGAAACAATTCCTTCAATTTGAATATCGTCGGAAAAAAGAAATTGGCTTAGGTTGAGCTTTAACCTTTCACCACGGTCTTTGATTTGTGAAGCAGACTCTTCACCAGAAATATAAACCACACGAAGTTTTGTTAACGCTTGAAGTAACATGGTAGACTTTCCAACTCCAGGTTCACCGGAAAGAAGCACAACTTCGCCGGAAATTAAACCCCCGCCCAAAACGCGATCCAGTTCAAACAGTCCCGTCGGGATACGCTTGTTTTGATTTATGTCCGCCTTAGATAATGGAGTGAGTTTTAATTTAATAGTTTTTTCTTTGCTTCTGGCTTGGTTTTTTTCATCCGGTTGTTTTTCCAGACTATTCCAAGCACCACAGTCAGGACACTTTCCGATCCAAGAGCCTGAACCGTAATTACAGTTGGAGCAAATAAAAAGACTCATAATCTAGTTTATAAAGTTAATAAAAACTTTTAAAGTCAATACGAATTTTACGCTAGTGTCATCGCGAGCGAACCCCGCTTAGCGGGGGAGCGTGGCGATCCCGCTACCAATAAGACGTCTTATATTAACGGGATTGCTTCATCCTCGTATACTCGGGTTCGCAATGACATTGTTTTTGCTTAATGCGAAAATCATATAAAATTACATTTTCTCCACCGTTTTAATTCCCAATAAATATAATCCGTTTTTGATGATTTGCCCAACTGCTTTTGTAATCTGTAATCGTAGATATTTTTTATCATCAGGTGCTTTTAATATCGGGCATTTTTGATAAAAAGAATTAAATTCTTGGGCGAGTTCAAATAAGTAGTTTGCAATCAAGTTGGGAGAAAGATTGGTGGTTGATAATACAACGGTCTCTGGGAATCTCGAAATTGTTCTTAAAAGTGTCATTTCTTCTTGGTCAATAACACCACTATCAGATATCACTGATTTTATTTCACCGTCACTATTATTAATAATTGATTGACATCGTGCGTAGACATAATGTAAATATGGCCCGGAATTTCCGTCTAAAGACAATGTTTTTTTAACATCAAACACAATATCTTTTCCAATTCCATTTTTCAAAAGGGAATATTTTGTTGCGCCAATAGTTATGTTTTCAACAGTATTATCTTTTTCCTCTAGGGAAATTCTACTATTATTGCTAACTAGATCTGAAACTTGTTTAGTAACTTGAGAAAGTAATCCTTCTGCTGTAATAATATTACCTGTTCGACTAGACATTTTTCCTTGTGGTAGATTTACCATTCCATGAAATATTGGATTTGTTTTATGGCTTAGTTCGGGATTAATTAATTCCAATGCTTTAAGTACAACCTTGAAATACTCTTTGATTTCATTGCCAACTACGATTATTGATTTATCATATTGGAAATTAGCAAATTTTGTCAATGAAAGTCCTAGATCTTTTGCTTCATACGTTGGAAGTCCAATTGAGTTGATAAAAACTCGGGTATGTAATCCATATTTCTCTCCTTCAAAAATTATCGCTCCGTTGCTTCTAGAAAATACTCCCTTTTTAAAATACTCCAACACAAAAGTTAATCCTTTTTTACCGATTTCTCTTTCAAAATAGTAATAATCAAATTTTGTTCCGAGGCGTTTGTAAATTGTCTCAAAATAATCAAGAGTCCATTGTCTTCCAAGTTCATATAATTCTTTAATTGAGGGGTCAAGAGCATAAATCTTTTTATTTAGCTCAATTATTTCTTTTTTTATTGTCCCATCATTTTCATAAAAGTTAACTCCAAGTGCATAACCTTGACCCATAAATTTGACACGATCATTTAGTTTTTTTTTTGCCAAACCATCAAGTGTTAATTTATCAGATTGCATTTTTTTTATAATGCCATAAATTGCTTTTGCTACATGCAAACCAACATCTCCTTCATAATTTGCACGTTTAACTATTGCGCCAAGCGCTTCATGTAAACGAGCAATTGATTCACCTACAGTGTTGCTATAAAGATGGCCTAAATGAAATTCTTTAAATGGATTTGGATCTGTAAATTCAACCATTATTTTTTGTTTTAAAAATAAGTTACTTTTCCCATAATCATCTTTTTTATTTATCACTTGATTTAATTCGTTTATGAGGTATTTTTTTGCTGTCCAAAAGTTTATAAATCCGGGCTTAACGATCTCAACTTCTTCAATTAATGCACTTTTTGGAAGATAATTAACAATTTCTTGTGCAATTTGAAATGGATTTTTTTTGAGTATTTTGATGAGTTTCAAGGCAAGATTGGAAGAATAATCACCATGAATTGAGTTGGCTGGTGTTTCCACAGTCACAGTAATATCTTTCACCCCGTAACCAGAAAGCTCTGGGTGTGAACCCAAAGATAAATGGGTATTCATTAGGGAGTGATCGTGGAAATGTTTCGAGCGTAAGCTTGTGGTTACGGGGTTAACTTTCATTTTCTTCAGTGCCGTTTCCAGTAACTTAACAATTTCTTCTTTGATCATTGATTATTATGGTTATTATGATAACACATTGAGCTAAATGAGTGTTGCTTATTTTCCACCCATTGTTAAAGCCAAAATTGCCTTTTGCACATGCATACGATTTTCAGCTTGATCATATACGACTGATTGGGGTCCATCAATCACTTCATCAGTTACTTCAACTCCTCGATCAGCCGGTAAGCAGTGCATATAAATAGCATCTTTTTTAGCCAATTTCATTTTTTTTACATCACAAATCCAGCTTTTATATTTAGAAGTTATCTTTGTACATTCTGCTGGATCTGCAGTCAGAACCAAAGGCCCCCAGCTTTTTGGGTAAACAACATCAGCATCTTTAAACGCTTCCTCCATATTATTGGTAGTCTTAAATGAACCTCCATAAAATTTAGAGTTTTGTTTAGTTTCTTTAACGATTTCTGGCATCAACTCAAATTCTTTTGGATGTGCTAAGACAAGATCGGCTCCAAACAAAGACAGTAATAAAATGAACGATTGCGGTACGGAAATTGGTTTTGTATAGCTTTTTGCATAAGCCCAAGACATAACAATCTTTTTTCCTTTTAAATTCTGTCCTTTTTTTTCAAAAACTGTCATTAAATCAGCCATTGCTTGGAATGGATGATAAACATCACACTGCATGTTGAATACAGGGACAGAGGAATGCTTAGCAACTTCGTTTATATACTGATTTCCTTCTTTCCAGTCACAATGACGAATCGCTAAACCATGACCGTAAGAACTTAAAATTTTACCAATCTCTTTAGCAGTATCACCATGAGCAATCTGCAATTTATCAGATGGTAAATCGTGAGAACTACCTCCCAAGTGATCCATGGCCGCCTCAAACGATGTTCTTGTTCGAGTCGAGGAAAAGAAAAACAACAAGAATAAAGTTTTATGTAATAAATATAGGGTCTGTTCATTTAAAGCGAACTTTTTCTTTAAATCAAAGGCAACGTCAATGGCTGTTTCTAGTTCATCCTTATTCCAATCATTGCAATTTATAAAATCCTTCCCGAAAAATTGAGTTTTCATATCATTTGGTTAATAAATTTATAATTTGTTTATGAATTTTTTCTTTAGAAACAGAAATTAATTTTTGTTTGTTTTTCAGCCACAAATCCAGCTTTTCAATATTTTTCTTGACCTTATTAAGTGATTCATTCATGGATTGGGGACTGCTACCACCAATATGCTGGCGTTTTGCAACGGCATTTTGTGAATCTAATAATTCTTCTATTTCTGTTTCAGTAATTTTCAATTTAATTTTTAGCTCTTCAGCTTTTTTGATTATTTCATGAGCTGAAATATCACTTAAGAATTTTCCATAATTAATCTTCTCATTAACAACTTGGCCAACAATCTTATATACAAGACGATAACCAACCTTATTTTTTTGGGAAATATAATCGGCTAAGTCAGTAGTTAACGAATAGTTGGTCATTACTGACTTTTTCATCTGTTCCTTGTTTACCTGAATAAAATTTAACACTATTTTCAAAGCATTAAGCATTGCTAAAGTTTTAGATAATCCTAAATTAATATATTCTTTCGCTTCCCGAGAGTCACGGTTATATCCCATTGGTAAACTACTCAAGATATTTGACATAATTGAAACAAAGCCGCTGACCTGTGGTGCGGTGGAACGAATTAATTCAAGTGCGTCCGGGTTTTTCTTTTGCGCCATAACTGACGAGCCGGTAATGGGATGCATACGTTGGGCAACCGCATCTCCTAAAGCAATCAGATTAAATTCAAAAGTATTGAAAAGTAATAAATCTTGTGCCAGCTTACTGGCGACTAAACATATTTCAGATAACGCTGTTAAGTAACCCAGTTGAGGAAACCCTCTTGAAGAAATCGCATCTTGTGGAATTTCCCAAGGTTCCTTAAATTCCAGTAAATCGGTTGTGTACTTTCGATTAATCGGCCAGGAAGTTCCATATGATTCACATGCTCCTAATGGGTTTAGATTATAGAGTTGATAATAATGCTTTAGTGTTTCAAAGGCTTTGGAAAAACCATAAAAATAAGCCAAACACCATTGTCCAAATGTGGTTGGTTTGGCTGGTTGCATATGGGTGTATCCGGGCATTACCGTATTCACATGTTTTTGAGCCAACGAAAATAATTCCTTTTGAATAAACGCTAACTTTTGTACCACTATTAATATCTGCTCTTTTAAATAAAGCATTTCGGTTACCATAACCTGGTCATTTCTGCTTCTTCCGGTGTGAACGCTGAATCCAACAATTGCAGCCTTTTCAATAATTTTCGCTTCCAGTGATAATTGAGCTCCTTTATTAGAATCAATAACAAATTTTTCTTTTTTTAATTCTTTTTCGATTTCTTGTAATGCTTTGAGAATCTTTTTTACCTCTTCTTTGCTTATAATTTTTTGTTTAAAAAGCATAAGCACGTGAGCGGTTGTTCCCCAAATATCATAGGGAACCATCGCCATATCCAAAGACATTTGTTTTGGTGAAACGATAAAATCGGTTACTCCTAATTGTTTTTGATTATTTTTTTGTTTTTTCATATATTAGATTAATGAACTTAAAATTGCCATCTGTGCCCACATGCGATTTTCTGCTTCGGTAATCACAACTGAATTCTTACTGTCAATTACTTCGTCGGTTACCTCAACGTTTCTTCGAACCGGTAAACAGTGCATAAAAATCGCATTATTCGTCAAATCCATTAATTCTTTATTAACAATCCATTCTTTGAGATTTTCCTTTATCTTTTTTTCGTGTTCCCAGTTACCATAATTTTTTAAAGCTCCCCAGCTTTTCGCGCAAACTACATCAGCATTTTGACAAGCTTCTTTTTGCGAATGGGTAATGTTTAAACTTCCGCCTGTTTCCATCACTCTTTGTTTCATTGTCTTTAAAATATCAGGGTCTAACTCCCAACCTTTAGGATGTGTGATTTCCACATCCATTCCCAAGTCACAAGCCGAAAGAATTTGGGAATTAGGTGTTGCCATTGGTAAGGATTTTGGGTGATATACCCAGGTCATCACATATTTTTTCTTTTTCGGCTTTCCCAATTTTTCTTTAATGGTAACTGCGTCTCCTAATCCTTGACATGGATGATAAACATTAGATTCCATATTAATAATTGGTACAGTGGCGTATTCCATAAAACTTTTCATGGTCTTGTCTTTTTTTAACTCTGACCAACCTTGAACTTTTACGCTTTCTGCACTTGATGTGATCAACTCACTTGATCGGATAGCAATTGCATTACAATAACTGGAGATTACTTTAGCAGCATCTTTAACATGTTCAATTGTTCCTTTGTCCATAATTTCCCCAAGGTTATATTCAAACGTGTAACCATCTTTTATTGGGAAATCAACTCCAAGCCCTCCCAGTTTTTGCATGGCAATTATAAAAGACAAACGCGTTCTTAAAGACGGGTTAAAAAATAACATTGCCAGTGATTTTCCTGACAGACTTTTTTTAATCTTCCCCTTTTTCATTGCCAGAGCCAAATCAATCAAATTATTAATCTCTTTCTGGGTAAAATCAGCCGTATTGTAAAAATGTTTGTTTTTAATATTCATAATTAATTTATAAATTTATAATTTTGTTAATCATTACTAATGTTTTTGGTATTTTGTGAAGATTACTTTCCGCTGGTATATTGATATTCTTTTCAATATAATCGACTCCGGTTAAATTATTGGCAACCGGACCGGTAATTAAGTCTATTTTTAACCCCATACTATTTATAATTTGTTTTGCACCCCAAACACCAGTCAGATCATTGGCGGAAACAATCAATACCTTGATCTGTTTGTGAAACCATTCATTCTTCAAAATATTAGATACGTTATATTCCCCCATGATCCCATCACCAAATTCCGCGATTATTGCGTGAGGTTTACTGTTGTTAACTTTTTTGATTACGGAGATAGCGGCGTTAATTGCTTTTTTAGAATCGCCACAAGTTGAGGGTAAGCCAGCATCGACAAAATCAATCACTGGGTGAATTCCTGCATCAATCATTTTCAGCGGGTCTTGCATAAAGGCAACACCTGTAAGTTTGGCTCCAGCAATTTTATGCCCATTGCTTTTAAAGTGTTCAGCGATTTTGCAGATCATTGTTGTCTTTCCGCAATCCATACTGGTTCCTACAATAGCAATAATCGGCGCGCTATTTTCTATCGTATCTTTTGAATCAATATCAAAATCTTTAATATTTAACTGTTTTCCATTTTTAATAACTGACCCAATGACTTTTACTTTCATTGGTTGACCCCAACTTTCATTAAATCCTTGGATTTCTCCGACCAGTCCGCTTTCACATAGAAAATAAAGCTCATCTCCTGGATTGATTACGTTTGGTATCTTCCCGCTATATTCTTTCAAAGCTTTTCGTTGTCCAAGAACAGCCGGTATAATATCTTTTTGAAAAAGTTTGCCTAATCTTCCTGATAGGTGTTCAAACGCATTATTTTTCCCCTCATGACTTAATGCTTCCACAGCAATAACTCCTCCCTCTTCGGGAATAATCATTTCACCCAATTCTTCTTCATAAGAAAGATTCAGGTTTTTGACAATGGATGATAGTTTAGTGAACTTGATTTTTTTCATATTTTTTACCTAATTTATAAGCTTTATGAGCTAATATGCTTTGCAGTCCATAAATCTTGCAAAAACCAACTGCTTCTTTCCCTGTCCATAGTAAATTTTCTTCACCATAGGTTGCTATTTTAGTATCCATAAGAGAATAAGCGCTTTTGTATCCTTCAATAATGATATTTCCCTTAAATAACTTTACTTTTACTTCACCAGTAACGCATTTTTGACTACTATCCAGCATTGCTTCAATATCTTTGATTACTGGATCAAAATACAAACCTTCATGGACAAAATTTCCCCAAACCTCAGAAAGTGTATCTTTCCAGAATGATTGCCACTTGGTTAAGACCAATTTCTCAAGTTCTTTATGAGCCTTAATAAGAACTGTTATAGCTGGAGCTGCAAAAGCAACTCTTCCTTTTATGCCAAGAATTGTATTTCCTAAATGAATATTCTTACCAATACCGTGTTTCCCCCCAATTTCAGTTAAGTATTTTAGAATTGACAAACCGTCCATAAATTTTCCATTGATTCCAACTGGTAAACCATTTTTATACGAAAGAATAAACGTCTCAGATTTGTCTGGTGTATTAACTAATGGCGTAATGTCAGGATAAACTTCTTCAGGAGGAGACTCCCAAGATCCTTTTGTTTCTTTTCCACCAATTGTGATCCCCAACATACCCTTATTAATTGAATAGGATTTTGAAATAGTAGGGATACTGATTCCTTTTTTTTCCAAAATTTTAATTTCTTTTTCTCGAGTTAGCTCTAGATCCCGGATTGGGGCAATGATTTTTAGTTCTGGAGCCAGAACTTTAATCGCCACATCAAAACGAACTTGATCGTTGCCAGCTCCAGTTGAACCGTGAATTACTGCAACGGCTTTTTCTTTTTTGGCAATTTTAACTAAATTTGTTGCAATAATAAGTCTTTCCGGACCAGCTGATAGAGGATAAACTCCGCCACGTAGGACGTTACCCTTGATAATATAAGAAACGATTTGATCATATAGTTGTTTTTTTCCGTCGATAAAATAGTGCTTTAAAGCACCAACTAATTTCGATTGTTTAGCAATATAGTCCTGATCTTCTTTTGTAAATCCTCCGGTATCAACAGTCATTGTTACCACATCATAGCCTTGTTCTTTTAAATAAAGAACACAAAATGATGTGTCTAATCCTCCAGAGAAAGCAAGAACTGCTTTTTTAATATTTTTTTGTTTTTTCATATTTTTAAATAATTTTTAATAAAAAACCCCGGGTGTTTAGTCCGGGGAGTGTATTTTTGGCCATTAAAAAACCCCGACACTTAGTCGGGGGTTGATAATGAAATTTTACGAGTTTAGCTCATAAAAATACTACCTTCCCCAAATGTACGCCTAGAAACGATAGCGGTGAAAGATAATATTTTTAACATAAAAGTTATTATACAAAACAATTTTCTTTTGTCAATAGCATTTTGCCTATAGTATATTACTTAATATGATAACAAAAATTTCTTAATAATATTTTCAAGTTGAATAAGGGATTTTATTGTGATTGATTCATTGACTGTGTGAGGGTCTTTTACACCGTCAGTTAAATTGATAGTTTTGATTTCTTTGGAATTCAAAATATTTGCATCACTTACACCCGAATAATTATAATACTGTGTTTTTAAATGAAGATTTTGATAAAGTTGGTCAATTTTTTTAACAAATTCGTCGGATTTTTTGTGAGTATAACCTGAGCAAAAACCATCAACAGAAAAATCAATTATGACAGGTAATTTTGATTTCGGATGGTGAATCACTTTAATTTTATTGAGGTGTTTTTTGAATAATTTTTTATCGTAGCTTCGAATTTCTCCGGAATAACTCACTAATTCAGGAATAGTATTAATTCCACTTCCGCCATCGATTTTCCCGATATTTATTGTTGTCTCACCATTGTCCAGTGATCCGGTTTTTATCTGATTAATAAATTTAATTGCATATGTTAGAGCATTAACTCCTTCATTGGGTTTTGAAGCATGAACTGCTTTGCCGTGAACCGTAACGTGAAAATTAATGATAAAAGGGGAGCGTAGAATAATTCCGCCCAGTGGATTGGCACTATCAAATATAAGCGCATCTTTCGATTTAATCCAGGAAAAGGGAAAAAATTCTATCCCGCCACCGGTTTCTTCTTTGACAGAAAATATCAATTCAATTGATCGAGTTAATTTTATATTTTCTATTGCAGATAGAATTGCCGTAAGAGCAGCTTTGTTATCTGCTCCAAGAATTGTGTTTCCTGAGCTTTTAATTATTCCATCTTTAACGATTGGTTTAATATTTTCTCCAGGTTGCACTGTGTCCATGTGCGCGCAAAGTAGGATTGGTTGTCCATTCACTTGATTATACGCATAAATATTTCTAACTTTATCGATTCTATAAGAGAACTTATTTTTTTTAAGCCAGGATTGAAGATAAAGACTAATTTTTTCCTCATATCCTGATGGGCTATCTATCGAGACGATTTTTATAAATGTTTCAATTATTTTGTTCATATATTGATTAAAAAAATCCCCCTACCATACGATAGGGGGTTGATAATGAAATTTTACGAGCTTACCTCATAAAAATACTACCTTCCCCAAATATACGCCTAGAATTAGAAAGAGATAGTATTTTTAACATGAAAGTTATTATACAGATTGATTTGACTTTGTCAACCAGTTAAAATTTGACTTTTATTTTATTCTTATGTTAAGATAATCTTATATGACAAATAGAATAATTGAATTGCAAAATGAACTAAGAAAAAAAACAGGTGAAGACAAGATTGTTATTGGTGTGCCTAAAAATATAAAACCGAGAAAATTCAATAAAGCTGAATTTATAAAAGCGGCTAAAGAAGTCAAATCCATTTTTGATGAAGACAATATCAACAACTACACTTACGCTAGTTGAAACAAAATTAGAGGATTTTTTATCTTCGTTAAAACGGAAACATATTTTGGTTGATACAAATTTTTTAATAGATGCTAGCAGAAATCAAGAATGTTTTTCCTTTATAATAAATTCCTTAAAACAGAACGAGTGTGCATTAGTTGCCATGGACGGTGTATATCATGAATTTATCTGTGGTCGAAAGAGCCTTGAAGATTATAAAAAAATGATTAATTTTTACGAAAGAATAATTGATAGTGAAATTCCTTTTGAAAAATCAATAAAGGAAAACGCAAACACCTTAACAAAAGTATTATTAAAACGAAGCGCACAAATAAGTTACACAGACATTCTACTATTAGCAACCCTAATGAAATACCATTCAAACATGTATTTGCTATCAAAAGATAAATCAGATATTCCTGTATTTTTATTTCCGATTAAAGCAATAATTCCTATCGATTCAGGCGAAACTAACTATTTTTATTCAATATATTCTTTTGATCAGGTAAGTTACGAAAAAGAGCTTGAACAATTGTTAAAAAAATAAGCTTTCCTTTAATTTATGTAAGTTTCCCTGTCAAAGAATGAATTCTGTATTTCTAATTGAACCATTTTTCAAAATGGTATAAAATTAAATTATGAAAAAAAAGTTAGGTGTGTTTTTATTTCTTTTGATTTTATTTATTGGATTTTTAGCCATACGTTTTTTTGTGATGGATAAGCAAAACTCTAATGGGCAGTTAAAAGTTTTAGTCTCTCCATCCGCCAGTGTTTTTATGGATAATGTGGCTGTGGGGAAAACGCCATTTGAAGATAAATTCAAGGTAGGTGAATATTTACTTAAGTTAATTCCTGAAGGAAATGCAACTGACACAGCTTCTTGGCAAAGCAAGATAAAGATATACAAAAATACCCGAACCTATGTGAATATGGAGCTTGGAAGCTCTGATATTTCCACCTCTGGTGAAGTTTTTACATCAGTTAAAATGACAACACCAGTTAAGTCGGGTTATGGAGAAGTGATGGTGGAAACCGAACCACAAGGAGCAATAGTTTATTTGGATAATGATGAAAAAGGTGTGGCACCGGTGAAACTGGAGAATGTTCTTAAGGGTGATCATGAGATTTCCGTATTTATGTCAGGATTTTTCCGCAGAACTCAAAAAATTAATATTGATCCAGGCTACCAAGTGAACGCGAAGTTTAAATTAGCCATCGATCAAAGTCAGACACCAAAAGTTGAAGAAAAGAAAACTGCAACTGATGAGGCAAGTTTAAAAGAAGCGAGTGTTGACATAGAAACTGGTAAGCAAGTCACTATTAAAGAAACACCGACCGGTTGGTTACGTGTTCGTGAAGAGCCAAATGCTGAAGCGTCTGAATCTGCAAAGGTTAATCCGGGTGATAAATTTGACATATTAGGTGAAGAAGCAGGGTGGATTAAAATAGAATATGAAAAGAATAAAACCGGTTGGATTTCCGGACAATACGTTGATCGATAGAAATCTTCAATAATTCCTAATTATTCTAATTAACCTAATTTCTAAATAAGTCCTAATTTCCAACAATATTTTATTATTGGATTTGTTGAATGTTAATTAGGTCAATTAGAAATTAGAACAATTAGGTTAATTACTTATTTTTCTTTCCAAATAAACTTATTGTAGAAAAAGTAGGAGTAGGGAATAATCACAAAAGTTATAATCAGAATTTTATAGATATACCACAAAGATTGTCCAAAAAGACTGGTCGTAACTGCGATTCCAATGGTCTGAATAATAATTGACCCGGATGAGATTAGGTTAAATTTTAGAAAACTCCAAATATAAGTTAAACGATTATTCTGTAGTTTTTTATGAGAAAATGCCCAGAAATTATTTAGTAAAAAGTTTGAAATAATAGCAATTTCTGTACTAAGAAGTGTTGCTTGCCAACTGCGCCAACGTAATCTTTCTATCAATAGATAAGAAATGCCAAAGTCAACTCCAAAACCAATTAGTCCAACAACTACAAACTTAATAAAAGTAGCGTGAGTAAAAACATAAAACAGTGTATTACTTGAGTATTGAATAGCATTTATTTTTGATTCGCCAATGGTTCGATCAATAAAGCGTAGCGGAACCTCGTCAACATGTGCCTTGTGTGTAACCGCATAATCTAAAAGTGCAACTTGAAAGACATATCCGGAATAGTTTCTAATATGAGAATATGCATCTTTAATAATCCATGATTTAATGGCACGATAACCTGATGTCCAATCAGCGATTTTTAATTTCATAAATCCCAAACGAACAACCATATTACCAATAAATGAAAGAAATTTACGATGTAGTCCCCAATTTTTTGGGATCTCTCCTCCTTTAATATAACGTGACCCAATGACAAAATCCGCTCCTTGTTCAATTTTCTTCAGAAAATCATCAATAATATCTGGATCGTGAGATAAATCTGCATCCATCTCAAATAGTAAGTATGGATTAATTTTATCGAGAGCATATTGGAATCCGTTAATATAAGCATTTCCTAAACCGGATTTTTCGACTTCTAAAATATGTAGATTATTATGTTTTTTTTGAAGCTGTATGACAATCTTACCGGTTTCATCAGGAGAAAAACTGTCAACTACAAGGATATGGATTTCCCAATTGGGAATAGTTTTTGCTTTTTCAAATAAAGCTGCAATAACACGCTCAATATTACCTTTTTCATTATAAGTTGGAATGACTATAACTGCTTTTCTCATTGTGTTTATTTTATATTGCTCGATAACGAAAATTTTTGCTCCGTGGGCGTGCTCGTCCCGCTCCGCGTGACTGTGCACCTCCCAAGTCGCACAAATTTTGTTATCTTCGCTTCATTAATATTAACAACAATTTTTAAAATACTTGATCGTTTTTATCAAACCAGTTTCCAAATCTATTTTTGGTTGCCAATCTAGAAATTTATTAGCTTTGGTAATATCAGGTTTTCGCATTTTAGGATCATCAGCGTCAATTGGTCTTTCAATAACTTGACTTGTTGATTTTGACATTTGTTTAATTATTTCTGCGAGTTTTTTTATAGTTATTTCGTTTGGATTGCCTAGGTTTATAATTTGTCCTGATAAATTAGGAACGGATCCGAGCTTAACCAGCGCATCTACCATATCACTGACATAACAAAAAGAACGGGTTTGTTGTCCGGTTCCACAAATTGTAATCGGATTGTTGGAAAGTGCCTGCATTATAAAATTTGAAACAACCCGACCATCATCTTTTTCCATATTTGGACCATAGGTATTAAAAATTCTAGCAATTCGAATATCAAGGTTAAATTGACGCTGATAATTGACCAGTAATGCCTCGCCAAAACGCTTTGCCTCATCATAGCATGCGCGTGGTCCAACCGGATTAACGTTTCCCCAATAACTTTCTTTTTGCGGATGCTCCAATGGGTCACCATAAACTTCTGACGTAGATGCAAATACAAAGATACTACTATGTGACGTTTTCGTAAATTCGATTAATTTCTCTGTTCCAAAACTATTCGCTCGTAGAGTTGCAATTGGGTGTTTTTTATACTGGATTGGTGAGGCTGGAGAGGCAAGATGATAAATTAAGTCGAAAGTTTGTAAAGTATGAAAGTTAAAAGTACAGATATCTGCGTTGATAAATTTAAAATTATCATTACTTAATAAATGTTTTAAATTATTTTCTCGACCTGTAATTAAACTATCAATTATAGTCACCCCATAACCTTGATTAATAAAATAAGTACTTAAGTTTGAGCCGATAAATCCCGCACCTCCAGCAATTAATATTTTCATAATCTATTAAACTGATTGCCTTCCTGTTGAGTGATAAACAAAACCAAGATCTTTCATAGTTGTTGGTTTGTACATATTTCTTCCATCAAATATCAATGGGGTTTTCATTAAATCTTTAACTTTTCTTAGGTCAATTTGTTTGAATTCATTCCACTCGGTTAGGATTAATAAAGCGTCAGCGTTTTTTACTGCGTTATATGCAGAATCGGAATAAGTTATTTTTTCTTGAAATATTTTCTTAATATTGTTCATTGCCACAGGATCAAACACAGTTATATGATAATTTTTTTGTAAAAGTGCTTTAATTATGTCAATTGAAGCAGCAAAACGGATATCATCAGTATTTGGTTTGAAACTTAAGCCCCAAATCGCGATATTCTTACCCTTAACATTTATATAAAATTTATTAAGAAAATTTGTACGGGTTTGTGCATTAATTATTTCCACTGCGTCAAGCATTGATGTATCAATTTGCAAATGTTTTCCAGTATTTATTAAGGCTTTAACATCTTTTGGAAAACACGACCCGCCATATCCAACACCCGGATCCATAAAAATTCGACCAATCCGTTTATCAAGTCCAACTGCATCTAGAACATTTTCAACATCTGCTCCGGTTTTTTCACAATAAAAGGATATTAAATTCGCAAATGAAATTTTATTGGCAAGCATTGCATTTGCTGTGTATTTTATCAGTTCAGCCGATGCGAGATCAGTAATAACGCGTTTTCCGGCAACTGGTTCGTGGAGTTTTGATAACATCGCAATTGCTTCGTTTGATGTAGATCCAATTACAACTCGATCAGCATTGATTGTATCGTTGATTGCTGTCCCTTCGCGTAAGAATTCTGGACATGAAGCAACAGCGATTTTTGCATTTTTTGGTTTTTTTTGCATTAAAACTTTTTCAATTTTTTTATTTGTTCCAACTGGGACAGTGCTTTTACAGGAAATTATTGTTAGTTTATTTTTTAAGTAAGGAGTTATTTTTTCTGCTACCGTAATTACTTGTGAAAGATCAGCTTCTCCGTTTGGTTTTGGAGGTGTTCCAACTGCAATAAAGACAATGTTTGAGTTTGAGATAGCTTCTTGATACTCTGATGTAAAATGAAGACGATTAGCTTTTAAATTCTTTTCTAAAAGTTCTTTTAATCCAGGTTCATAAATTAAGGGATCTCCTTTTTGTAAGCGTTGAATTTTTTCTGGTGTATGTCCAATAACATAAACTTGATTACCAAAATCAGCAAAAACGCATGCTGTAACTAAACCAACATAACCATGACCGATAAATGTGATTGTCATATTCTGTTTGTCATTCCCATGAAGACGGGGATCCAGTCTATAATTACCTTATTAATAATGTAAATCATGTCTGGATTTCCTCCTTCGAGGGAATGACGCAATTAATTATAACAGAGCCAGTCCTTCTTTAAAGGATTTCATTCGATAAAAGTTATTTTTACTTGAAATTATTTTTGAATATTGTGGTCTCATTGCTTTGTTAATCGAATATTCTAAAAAACTTATTGGTTTAATTAAATTTTCGTTTAATCGAAAGTTGGAGGTAATTGTTTGAGCTGCTTGAAATGGAGATAAACTGTCTGATCCAATCAAATGATAAATCTCTGGTGTAAAGTGATGAATTAAATACTCAAAACCATAAGCGATATCATCAATGAATGTTGGAGTGATAATTGCGTCTTTTACCATTGTGAGTGTTTTATTTTTTTTTAACATTGATTTGATACTTCTGACAAAATCCAATTTATCAGGAAATTCTTTACGATATGGATAAGAGAGGCGAATAATCATTGCTTGATCTTTGACTATTTTTTCTCCTTCATATTTTGTTTTAGCATAATATGAAAGTGGGTTAGGTAGAATATTCTCATTAAACGGCGGGACTTTTCCATCAAAAACAAAGTCAGTTGAAATATAAACAAATTTTTTTCTTTGTTTTTGTACAGCTGTAAAAACATTATATGTGCCGTCAACATTAATTTTCCAAGCAAGTTTTTTATTTACTTCTGCACCATCAACATTGGTATAACCTGCCAGATGTAGGAAAAAATCAAAATCAATAGAAGAAATTATCTTATCAACTTGATCTTTATTCGTGATATCCATTTGCTCTATTGATATTGGGATAAAGATGAACTTATCATGTAGAAGCTCAATGACTCGTGATCCGATTAATCCGGATGATCCGGTAATTGCAATTTTTATCATGTATTTTTTTTATGCTTGAGTGAAAGCCACCAGTCTTGATGATATTGATACCAAGAAATAGTTTTTTCTAACGCTTCATTAAAATTATATTTTGGTTGCCATCCTAATTCTTTTTTAGTTTGACTCCAGTCTATTGCATAACGACGATCGTGACCAAGACGGTCGGTAACAAGTTCAATATCTGACTTATTTTTTTTCATTATTCCAATAATTTTATTTGCAATTTCAATATTGGAAATTTCTGGTGTATTTTCTGTAAGTCCACCCACTAAATAAGTTGAGCTGATTTTACCTTTGTTTATTATTGCATCAATTGCTTCGCAATGATCCTCTACATAAAGCCAATCTCGCACATACAACCCGTCGCCGTAAACTGGAATTTTCTTATCCTCAATTAAATTAGTGATTGATAAGGGAATTAGTTTTTCCGGATATTGATAAGGACCAAAGTTATTGGAGCAGTTGGAAATTGTAATTGGAAGCCCATAAGTATTATAATAAGCACGCACCAAATGATCTGAGCTCGCTTTTGAAGCAGAGTAAGGAGAATGAGGGTTGTATGGTGTTTGAGAAGTAAATTTACTTGTTGAATTGAGTTTAAGAGCACCGAAAACTTCGTCAGTTGAGATATGATGAAAACGTTTTTTTCCATTTTTTAAAGCCGCCTCGAGTAATACATATGTTCCTTCAATATTGGTTTTAATAAAAGAAGCGGGATTATTGATTGAGCGGTCAACATGAGATTCAGCAGCAAAATGAATGATAATATCAATATTTTTTGTTAAGGAATTAACAAGTTGTGAGTTGCAAATATCCCCATGAACAAATTCATAGTTTGGATTTTTTTCAACGCTTCTTAGATTTTCTAAATTTCCGGCATAAGTGAGTTTATCAAGATTAACTATTTTATCTTTAGGATACTGTTTTAACCAGTAGAGTATAAAATTCGATCCAATAAACCCCGCTCCTCCGGTTACTAGTAATTTCATGTAAATATTATAGTTTATTTATCCTTTTTTTTCTTTGTTTTTTTAAGCTGGGGTTGGTTAATTAAATTTTCCAAAACCTGCCAGCGGTTTTTTTTGACAGTATAAGGAATATTGTCTTTCATGGTTTTTGTGGCAACGGAAAAAGGTCGGGGAGAATACATTGCCACATATGCCCAATTAAAACCGACTGCTTTACATAATTTGACAGTATTATTAAATTCCTCGTCAGTTTCTCCACAAAACCCAACTATTATATCAGTGGTTAATTTTAAATTTTTAATTTTTAATTTTAAATTTGCGACTAAATCTAAATATTCGTCGTATGTGTACCAGCGATTCATTCGCTTTAGTACATCATTGTCTCCTGACTGGACAGGAAGATGCAATGTTCGGGAGATATTTGCATTTTTCGCTATTACTTCAATTAATTCGTTTGAAAAATCCCAAGGATTTGAGGAAATAAAGTCAATTTTTTCAAAACCCATTTTTGCCACTTCGTCAAGTAAGTAAGGAAACAATGTCGGAATTCTAAATTTACCTAAATGTTTAACATAAACTGGTTGAATTTTTTTATTATCTATTAACTTTTGATTTTTGATTTGTACTTTTGAATTTTGCTCGTTCTCCGTAGTTTTAGCGAAGGGGGGACTTTTGACTTTTGAATTCAGAATTAGGTCACTTCCATACGAATTCACATTTTGCCCAAGTAATGTAATATTTTTATATCCTTGTTTTTTTAAATCTTGACATTCTTTGACAATTTCTTCATATGCTCGGCTGATTTCGCGTCCACGCGTGTAGGGGACAACGCAATATGTACAAAAATTATTACATCCGTTTGTAATTGGCACCCAAGCGCTAATATTGTTTTGACGAAGTGGGGCAAAGTCAAAGCCGACTTCTGAAATTGGCATAAACTCATCAACAGCTGGTAGAATTTTTTTAAGCCGTGCCAGATATTTTCCAGTTTTGTCCTGATAGGCAAGTCCGACCATACAACCAGTTAAAATTATCTTCATTTTGATTTTTGGATTTTGATCTTTGAACTTAGATAAATTATTTACCAAGCCGTAAGCGCTATTTTCTGCAGATTTGCGTACCATGCAGGTATTGATTACGATATAATCTGCGGTTTTGTAACTACGCGCTGGCTTCATTCCACGCGCTTTAAATGCAGCGGCAATTCTTTCCGAATCCGCCCAGTTTTGTTGACAGCCGAAGGTTTTGATAAAGTACTTCATAGTTGAATTTTCAATAATCAATTTTCAAGTCCCAATAAATAATCAATTAACAATTCTGAATTATCAATTAATTAAATATTGAAAAATTGAAAATTGATTGATTATTGATCATTGATGATTAAATATCATCTTCCCTTCTTCATTTTCTCAATAATTAACATGAAAACTAAAAGTAGAAATCCAACCGTAATAAAAATAATAAGTTTTTGTAGTTGATTTGAGAATAAACTAGCAACTCCAAGAATAAAAGTTAACGTCCAATAAAAAACTGCGATGCGACGCTTGCCCCAACCAATTTCAAGCAGACGATGATGAAAGTGTCCCCAGTCAGCGCGGAAAGGAGATTTTCTATTTTTAAGCCGTCGTAGTATTGTATAAACTGCATCAGTTAAAGGGATCGCGAGTATCAGGAAGATTGTGCCCAATTTTCCAAAAGATAAGATTGATAAAACACCCAGTAAAAAACCAGCTAAGGCTCCGCCGCCGTAACCAGGCATAATTTTTTGAGGATAAAAATTATGGGGTAAAAAGCCCAAGTAAATTCCCGAAACAATAAAACAGAGAATTGAAACAGTCTCAACAGTGATATCATGAGCCGTGAAACGATGTGCCAGTAATCCTAAGAAAATGGCAGCAATTGCGACAAAACCCGGTAATTGACCATCAACACCCTTACTCCAATTAACCATATTCGTAGTCCAGCTTAGCCAAATAATTGCAAGTAAATCAGCCCAGACCCAAATTGTATGGTGACCTAAAAAAAAGATTGGAATTTGCCAAGTATCAAGCATTATTGTGGATCCAAATGGGTTTGAGAGGTAAGGAATTCCAACTCCAAAACTAATCACGATCCCTGCTACAATCAGATTAATAAAAAAACGCCAGTATGGAGACAAGTCAGAATAGTCATCTATTAAACCGACAAAAGTAAGTAGCGAGCTAGCTAAAATAATTCCAATAATAATTTTATTGACGGGTAAAAATAAAAAAACAGTTATGATGAAAGCAAAAATTAGTGGTAATCCACCACCTCGAGGAATAATTCCTTTATGAGTATGTGCGGGATGACTACGTTTTTTTCGATCAGTTACTAAATTAAATCTTTTAGCTAACCAAATGGTTGGAAAAGTAAAAAAATAACTTAATCCTGTTGCAAATGCAAAAGCAAAAAATGTTTTCATTTAACTTATTAATATAATAATTTTGAAGAAAACCAAACTGAATCCAAGAATAATAAACCCGTTAATTATCTTAATTAATTTCATAATAAATTCGTTATGTAAAAATAAACGTTTTGATAAAAAATTGTTAACGACAAAAAATATATTCATCAAAAAAGGTAGCAAAAAAATAAGCCAAAAATCTACTATTTGGTCTTCGCCCATTGGACGGCTGTAGAATAAGGGTAATTGAGGAGGGAGTGTTGGATAACGCCAAATAAAAATTCCTCCCAACGCCAGGTTTGCAAGGATTAATAAATAAATCATAACGATCTAATTATACCAATGTAGGGTTAGTATTGCTTAACGAGTGGGAATTTGCGACAGAGTTGTTTTACAGTTTGATTAATTTGTTTTAAGGATGAGGTTTTTCTGATAATTTCTTGACGAATTATTTTATCTTTTTCGCTATTAATTTTTAATTTTATTTTTGTTTCGATTAGTGCGTTGATAGTTTGATTAATTAATTTTACGATAATTTTCATTTCTTTTTTTTTCATGCCTCGACTTGTAACGCCTGGTGTTCCGATGCGAATTCCCGAGGGATAAAACGGAGGATTAGGATCATATGGAATTCCGTTACGATTGATAATTATACCCGCTACCTCGAGTCCTTCAGCGGCTGTATTTCCAAGTAGACATTTATTTCTTAAGTCAATTAATATTAAATGTGAATCAGTTCCTCCAGTAATTAGATTAAAATCATATTTAATTAGCTCAGAAGCTATAATTTGTGCGTTTTTCAAAATTTGAGCTGCATATCGTTTAAAATTACTTGTTGACGCTTCCTTTAAGGCTATACCAATTCCGGCAATATTGTTAAAATGTGGACCTCCTTGAATTCCTGGAATAATTGCTTTATTAATTTTTTTAACCAGGTCAGGATCTTTATTAAGTCCTTTTTGTGTTGTCATAATCATAGCTCCACGTGGACCACGTAAGGTTTTATGAGTTGTTGTGGTGATAATATGTGCATAAGGAGCAGGTGATGGATAAACTCCAGCAGCAATTAGACCGGCGAGATGGGAAATGTCAGTCATTAAAAATGCACTAACTTCTTCTGCAATTTCAGAGAATTTTTTCCAATCAAGTATACGTGCATAAGCAGTTGTGCTTGCAATAATAATTTTTGGTTTTGATTTTTTTGCCAGCGCAAGTAATTCATCATAATCTATCCAACCATTTTTATCTGTATTGTATTGAACCGAGTGAAAATATTTACTACTGGCGGTGAAAGGAGCGCCATGAGTTAAGTGGCCACCGCTTGATAAAGATAACCCCATGATTGTATTTCCAGGATTCAAAAGCGCAGTATAAACTGCGAAATTTGCCGGAGATCCTGAAAGCGGTTGAACATTCACAGCTTCAACTTTAAATAATTTCTTTGCGCGTTCAATTACGAGCGTTTCTAACTGATCAATAAGTTGATTCCCTTGATAATAGCGACGTTGGGGATAGCCTTCGCCATATTTATTTCCAAGAATTGAGCCCATTGCTTCTTCCACTGCATATGATGCAATATTCTCGGAAGGAATCATCATTAGCGTTTCTTTTTGACGTTTTTCTTCAAGTTCAATTAATGTGGCAATTTCCGGATCAATTTTATTAATAAATTTCATTAGTTAATAACATAACATTTCAATTACAAAAAATCAACCAATTAGATTATTCCTGTGAAATGATAGAATATTCTCCACTTTCTTTAAGTAAAAAAGCGCGATCTGGATAGATTGGAATTTGCGTTGCGATAGCGCTTTTTGGAATAAGGATTTTTCCAACATAAACTGGAATTTCTTCATAAGTTTTTCCCAAAATAAACACTCTGTTTGCAGGAAAGTAATATTGTGCAACATGATAATTAAACTCATGATCAACAAATAACAAATCACTGGGTCGACTTATTTTTTTGATCGAAGTAATTGTTTTTCGTAAATTAAATTTGGTACGAATTGTAACTTGTTGATGAATATATTGATTAGTAGATATTATTGAAACAATTAGTAAAACTAAAGTTAACAATTTTGGTGAATGATTAGTTAGTTTAATAATTAGTAGTAATAATCCAACTGTGCAATAAAGAAAATAACGTGGGAGAAAAATCGGGTAAAAAAAAGAAATGATTAATAAGATTAATGGAGACAAGAATGTCCATAAGCATAAGTGAGTGATAATTGATTGTTCTGTAAGTGAATTCTTTTTTATAATTGCTTTTTTTCTAAAAATTATTAAATTCATTAGAATGAAACTAGACATTACAATGTTAAACAGCCAAAGCGATACTTTAAGATTTAATTCCCGTTCAAAACCGGAATAAATAATGGTGGGTAGATTTATCCATGTAGATAGGTTGGGAGAGGTAATCCAAAAAGATTGAGGAGGTAGGTCATGACTTATTACTAAATAAACTATCCAAGGTAAATAAATTAAAGCAATATAAACTATACGATGAAACAATTCCCTCATTATTTTATAATCTTTTTTAACTAACCATTCACCTGTTAGTTGTGCGACGATGGCAAAAAATGCAAAATAATGTGTATAAAGACCAAAAATTACTGTAAAAGTATATAATCGCCATTGTTTTTTAAAGAGCGCATAATATGAAAGCGTTATGAAAAAAACCATCATGCTATACATTCGGGTCTCAAAGGCGTAATAATGTAAGCTTGGATTCAAAATAAAAGCAATCAACAGTACAAACACAATTTTCCAATTAATTTTGAATACTTCAATAAGAATAAGATAAGCAATATAAACAGTTGCGCAAAAAAAAATTAAAGATGGAAGACGTAAAATAATTTCACTTTTACCAAATAATTTAATCCAAAAATGCATCAACCAGTAATATAATGGTGGATTAAAATCTTGTGCTGTTAGGTTTGTAATTACAGGAATAGACTTGATGGATAATAGATACGTAAAAGCTTCATCGCGCCAGAAACTCTGGACAAAAAATTTAAGTGGAGTATTAGTAAACAACCAAGTTACAAAGTTCATAAAGTTTATAAAGTCTAATAAGTTTGTTAAGTTTATAAAGTTATAAAGTTTGTAAAGTTATAATGTTTCTTCAATATAACCTTATTAACTTGTTACTTTACTAACTTGATAAACTTCAGTTGTCAAACTTTTTCAGTCACTTTATAGGTGATTTTCTTACCGAATAATAATCTTGTATGTGATTCAAGTGCAGGAAGGGAAGAAAGTAAGAATGATACAAATGGAAGAAAGTACCATTGTATTAATAAAAAGGGAATTGATTGCAATGGAGTTGCAACCTTAACTTTTTTTCGAAGTTGAACATCAAGATAAACATAGACAAATAACATCGATGTTGTTAATGTAAGGATAAATCCTGAAAGTTTAGGAAGAATAAATCCGAGAACTGTTTTTTTAAAGAGCGGATTAATCAAAGGCGGAATGGAAGCACTAATTGTGAGAATAAAAAAAGATGTTGGCCAAAGGAGATGATTCTCACTGAGATAAAGAATTTTTTTTAATTTTGCACGCCAAGGGATATGAGGAGAAATAAAAGACTGTCTAATAGCATAGGCGATATCACTCGCACCCCATGCCCATCTTTTTTCTTGTTCATAACGATTTACCAAGGTTTTCCAAATTGCACCGGAATTAACCGCGTCACTATTAATTATTGTATAAAGTGGAAGGGTTTTTACTTTGGATCCGAATTTAAAAAACGCCTGAAGATACACATGCCAATCTTCTGGAATAATATCAACATCCCAATAGTTGATTTGTTCCAACAACCATAAATTTGTTGAGTAGGTTGATATTTGTATCAAATTTTCTTTTTGAGATAAAAAGGCCAAGCGTAAAATTGAAGAAATTGTTGCTTGCATACGAACAATAAAAGATAGTTGCCAAAAATTTCCATAAAGCAATACTGGTGCCCAATAAAAGTGATAATCATGCTCGCTATCTATAAGAAATTCGTGAGTTAAATAGGAAAAATAATTTTTTGGCATTTGACTGTCAGCATCACAGATTGTAATTAATGTTTGTTGATGGTCAAGTTGTTTTTCTCGAACATATGCTGAGATCTGTTTTGCAGCCCAAGTTTGATTACTTGCTTTTCCAGGAACTTCGTTTGTTGAGAGTTGATGATAAGTTTCAAATATTTTAGAAAACTTATTTCGATATAATTTGTTAATCATTTTATATTTTTCTTTTGCAGTTTCTTCTTGTTTTTCAAAGGCCATAACTAAATAAAGTTTATTTCCTGGATAATTATTCGCGACGATTGCCGAAATTGTTGTTTTTAGTTTTTCAAGTGATTCAAGGTAATTTGGAATAATAATAAAATGATTGATTTGTTTTAAGTGTGCATGTTTGTTAATTTTTCGGTCAAAATTCATAATATAACCTACTCTGATTTTTAAATAGGATTTTGTAGCGTTAATCACTGTATTAATCGCACGATAAAAAAAATACAAATCAAAAGCAATAATAAAATATGCCACCACAGCAGGGTGAAAAGGAGAAAACCAAAGTGGAAATGTAATCAATAACCAAGTGATAATGGGAATTAATTTTTCCGTAAAATGAGGAAACCAAGTTCTTTGCGCAATCCATTTGACCATGGTGTTATTATAACACGCCGTATATATTTTTTAGCGTTACGGTGATATAATGATCTCAAATGGATTTTATAATCAATTATATCCACCGCCTCTGGCGGTGAGCGCTCAAAAAGGTTCTACCAGTTTAGTAAAATAATATTTAGAACAATTTTGAGTAAGCGATAGAAATTGAAAAAGCGGTTGAGAAATAAAAAGTTCATTTAACAAGCAATAAGATAAGAGTTAATGAGTTTAAGCGTTTAACGAACTTATTATTATTTTGCCTTTTAGGCTAATATCATACCACCACCTCTGGTGGTGGTAATTGATTAAAGAAAGCAACTATAAAGGATATCGACGAAATTGTAAAAATTATAGACTTTGTTTTAAGTAATGATTTTTCTGCTTATAAAGACAAAACGATTCTTGCCTATCGAAAAAATGTTTATACTAAAAAATATTTTCAAGAATTTCTTACTGATAAGAAAAATGTTGCTTTTGGAGCATATCATCAAAATAAATTAATTGGTTATATTGGGTTAAAACCTGAGCTTGGAGGTGTAATATTTATTGATTGGCTTGTGGTTAATAAAGATTATCGTAATTTGGGAATTGGTACAAAATTACTTCAATGTTGTGAAAAATGGGTATTAGAAAATAAGTTCCATTATCTTTTTCTTGGAACAATAATGGAACGAAAAGTTGAGTTTTATAAAAAGCATGGTTTTCGTATTCTAGGCACACATGAAAACGGATGGTTTGGAGAAAATGATATTGTAATGTCCAAGAATTTGCGCGATAAACCGTTTGAAGAAATCTTCGAAATAAAAAATTAATCCATTTTAGTTAATTAATTAACTAAAGTAAAAACTTACAATTACTTCCACGCGTCGCAGACGATTTTGAATGGGCAAAAGTCACAGTGGCGACCGGGTTGAGCAGGATATTGTTGCTGATTAATTTCTCCTGCAGTTTTAATAAGAGTATTCTTTATTAAAACAACATCGGTGTTTGTTTTTTTTATACTAATCTTTTCGTTGTTCTGCAAATAAACGTATGAGAATGTAACTTGAGATAATTTTTTATTTAAAAATTGTTTATCGGTTACCGCCAGTGCGTAAACTGATAGTTGCAAATCTTTTTCTAAGTCCTTAGGGGATGGTTGTTTACCGGTTTTATAGTCAATTATTTCCAGATTCCCCTTAGTATCAGTGTCAATGCGATCAATTTTACCGCTAACGTAGAGTTGCTGATTTATTTTTAGTTTAAAAAATTGTTCCAAACCAATAATTTTATTTTTCGGCGGATGGAATTTATGAAAATAACTTTCTAATATTTTTTTACCTTCACTCTTTACACGGTTTTGATGAGCTTGAGAGTTAAAGCCGATTGGTATCCAGTTATCTCGATATATTTCCAATAATTTTTTAAATTTTACAGACCGATTATTCAAATATTCTTTATAAAAATTTTGGAGCGTATTGTGAATGGTCTGTCCGAAACTCGCACTCGAATTGGTTTGATTTGGTAGGTTTAGTTGATATCGATAAAAGTAGCGTAAAGGACAAGTTTGATATGTATCAAGATGAGAAAAAGATAATCTTTGTTGTTTAGATGTATGTGGAAGGCTGAGAGAAATTAAAGGTTTGTTAATTGCAAAGTCATATAAAACTTTTTTACCTTGTGCGAGTTTAGTCATTTGTGGTACATGATTATTTCCGAAAGTTTCTTCAACAAACTGCGATATTTTTCGTGAACGTTTTCCATCACCATAGATTAAAGAAGAAGACAAAAATAATCTATTTTTCGCCCTGGTTATAGCAACGTAAAACAATCGTCTTTCTTCTAAAATATGAGGATTACCGGTTGGTAAAATTTCTTTGATTAATTCATCAGGGATAGGAATGGTTTCGTGGCGGTCATAGGTTGGAAAACGACCTTGACTTAAGTTAACTAAAAATACAGTTGGAAATTCTAAACCCTTGGCAGAATGAATCGTTAGTATATGAACTGCGTTTTTATCTGAAAAATCATCACTTGCAGCTTGTGGTGATTCACCGATTTCTAAACTTAAATTAAGATACTCAACTGTTTGGAAAATCGAAGGTTCTTTCTGTTGATTTTCTAAAGCCTTAATTTTCGTAAAAAACTTAGCTAGATTAGAAACAGTTGTTTCCGCTAATTTTGTATCCTTTTGACTTAACGTTTTAATAGTGCCGGTTTTATCAAGAAAATCATAAATAATTTGACTGGCAGGAAGATTACGTAGTTGTTTTAAATGTTCTTTTATTAAAGTGACTATTTTTAATAATTGTTTTTTGGTTTGACCTGATAAAAGTGGGATATATGGTTGGTAAATTTTATAGTTTTCGTCAAATACTGGTTCAAGTAAGTTTAAATAAATTTCACAAGCATTATATAAAGAAAGATTAGTTTTTCTAGCGAAACTTACCAAACGTGCAGTATCTTGCGGATTAGTATTGATTATTGACATAGTTAAAACACGGTAAAAAGAAGGAGTGTTTTCTAAATCAACAAGTGTCTGTAGATAAGCGATTAGATCTTTAATTGCAGGTTGTTTGAAAAGCGCTCCTGGACCGTGAAACTGATAGGGAATTCCATAGTGGGAAAGACTGCGTTGAAAAGGTTCGCTGTGATTATTGGCGCGAACTAAAATTGAAAAATCTGAAAAATTATTATTCTTACTCAACTTTTTAATTGTTTGTGCCACTGCTTCAGCTTCATCAGTATCGTTTTGAAAGAGTTTAAATTCCGGTGGTTGGATACCTCTTTTTGTTTTTGGATATGAAAATAACTCTTTACTAATTCCCAGTTGTGTTTCCAAAGTGTCAGGATTATTATGACGAACAAGACGATAGGCAGAGTCAAGGATTGATTGATGAGAACGATAATTAGTTATAAGACTTACTTGTTTTGCTTTAGGATAGTCTTTGATAAACGCAAGCAAATTTGAAACTGATGCGCCGCGAAATTTGTAAATTGCCTGTGAGTCATCGCCAACTACAGTAATTCTTGATTTTTTTGAGGGAGGACAAAGAAGTTTAATCAATTGATATTGTGCAATATTTGTATCCTGGAATTCATCTATCAATAGATACTTAAACTTTTGTTGATATATATGCAGTAAATTTTTTCGAGAACGAAATAACTGAAGTAATAACATAATCAAATCTGCAAAATCACAATATCCTTCTTTGGTTTTCAGTGTTTGAAAAATTTTATATGCATTAGCAAGTTCTTGATATTTATTTAAATCTTCAGGATTTAATGTTTTTTTCTTTTTTTGAACTTTTACCCAAATCAAATAATCAAGTGGAGTGATGTCCTCATCGCGTAGTCTAGAGAAATGTTGAAGTAATCCCTCAATAAATTTATCAGGATTGTTAAGAGGACGATAATAATGAAGTGGTAATAAATATAAATTTTTCCGTAAAAAGAGAATTGACTCGGCCTGTGATAATAATCTATACCCAGATGATAATCCAATATGATGAATTTCTTGACGCAAAATCTGGTCGGCAAAAGAATGAAACGTAGAAATCCAGGTTTGGAAACAACCATAGGGTAGTGCAATGTCAACCCGCTCTTCCATTTCCCGCGCCGCTTTTTCCGTGAATGTCAGAGCAACAATTTCTTCGGGTTTGGCAAGTTCTTTTTCAATTAAATATTTAATTTTTTCAACCAAGGTAAAAGTTTTTCCTGTTCCCGCCCCGGCAATGATTAAAAGAGGTCCTTGATGATATTCTATTGCTTGTTTTTGTTTGGAGTTGGGAAGATACGTTGACATGAGGTAATTATAAGGTAAAAGTAATAAGAATAATGAATAAAGAATTATAAATAATACAAAATTGAAAATTTTGTAATTCTTATAAGAATAAAAGACTGCTTTTATTTCTCAACTTTTTTTATCCGTAACATAAGGTAGAAAAAAAGCGTAGTGAGTAGAGTTTGGGAAATTAAAAGATAGATAAAGTTAAAACGGAAAACTGTCATTAAAATAAAAGTCAGCATAATCGGTGTGGTGGATGCGTGATAGGCAATATGATACAAACTATTCCTTTGCCAGTGATGTTTTTGTTTTAGATTACAAATAAAAAGATAAATTGTAATTAGAATAGTTATCAAAATAAACTGTTGGAACAAAAGCCAAGCGGGTAAAAAAACGATAAAGTAAATTAAAGCTAATTGATAAACAGAAACCAAGCTCCTATATATAATAGGTATATTATTAATAATTGTTTTATGGTCGATTTGTAAAGAGGCGCTTGGCAATGGAAAAATAAAAGGTTTTTGTTGTTGCCACTTATTACTGACGACGATATTCGTTGCGGATAAAAGAATAACAGAGTTATATTCTAAAATTTTTTTAGTTTCAGCTGTTTCATCAACCACAACTAAGGGTTGGAAACGTTTTTGGTTTAGACGAAAAAAATACGGTTTGTAATAATTAGTTGAAAGAAAACCCCGATCAATTTTGATAACTAACTCTTCAGGAAAAATAGAAAGTGCAGAAATAACTTGATTTTTTAAAATCCTAAACTTACTTGGACGAAAATGCCAAAGATTAATCAATCCGCCCAATATTTGCAATATTATAGCTAAGACAAGTAGATAGTTTAAGGTTAAAGACCAATGAGAGTGAAAAAGATGATTATAAAAGTCGTGTTTGAGGGTAGCGCTTTGTATAAATGTTTGTAAAAATCGCTTGACTTTGTTCATTGATATCTTTATCATAAAAAACATTGGTAATAAATTCAACTCGCGTTATTTATCAAACTGCGGTTGCATTTTAATTTTGCGGCATCTATAATAATGCCAACTTATTTATTATCATTATTTATAAATTTATTTTAATAATATGGCACAAGCTGTCTTTTTGAGAAATAAACCGCATTTAAACATTGGAACAATCGGTCATGTTGATCATGGAAAAACCACTCTTACTTCCGCTATCCATTATGTTTTATCAAAAAAAGGATTAGCAAAATTTCTTAAATATGAAGAAATTGATAAAGCTCCAGAAGAAAAAGCACGTGGAGTGACTATTAATCTTCATCATTCTGAATATGAAACCGCAAAGCGTCACTATGCACATATCGATGCTCCAGGACACGCTGATTATATTAAAAACATGATTACCGGTGCTGCTCAAATGGATGGAGCAATTCTTGTAGTTTCTGCTCCGGACGGACCAATGCCTCAAACACGAGAACATATTTTACTTGCTCAACAAGTTAATGTTCCGGGAATTATAGTTTTCTTAAACAAATGTGATATGGTTCAAGATAAAGAAATCCTAGATTTAGTGGAAATGGAAGTTCGAGATCTGTTGACAAAGTATAAATTCCCAGGTGATAAGATTCCTGTTATTCGTGGATCAGCATTAAAAGCCCTATCTGATGATCCAGAAGGAATCAAGGCGATTGAAAAATTAATGAAAACAGTTGATGAATATTTTCCAGAACCGATTCGTCCACTTGACAAACCATTCTTAATGCCGGTTGAAGATGTTTTTACAATTTCCGGGAGAGGAACGGTTGCAACAGGTAGAGTTGAAAGAGGAGTAATCAAAACTGGAGAAGAGGTGGAGATCGTTGGTATTAAAAATACAAAAAAATCTGTCATTACCGGAGTTGAGATGTTTAGAAAGACCTTAGATGAGGCTCGAGCTGGTGATAACGTTGGATTATTACTTAGAGGAATTGAAAAAGATGACATTCAACGTGGACAAGTAATTGCAAAACCAGGCTCAATCACTCCACATACAGAGTTTGAAGCAGAAGTTTATATTTTAAAAAAAGAAGAGGGTGGTCGACACACACCATTTTTTAAGGGATATCGTCCACAGTTTTACATCAGAACAACAGATATCACAGGTGAACTTAATTTACCAGAAAAGGTAGAAATGGTGATGCCCGGAGATAATGTTAAGATCACTGGAAAATTAATTTATCCTGTTGCAATGGAAGCAGGATTAAAGTTTGCCATTCGTGAAGGTGGTCACACAGTTGGAGCTGGTGTGATTACGAAGATTATCAAATAACAAAATCAGAGATAATCTATCAGTAATTGAGCTCTTTTAAATTATGCCAAAGGGAAGAATTCGGATTAAACTTAAAGCGTATGATTATCGTTTAATTGATGAAACCTGCCAAAAATTGGTTGATACGGCAGTGCGTACTGGAGCATCGGTTATCGGTCCAGTTCCATTACCTGTTCATAAAGAGACATATATGGTTAATAAAGCATCATTTATCGATAAAAACGCTCGTGAACGCTTTGGCTTAAAAATACACAAACGTCTACTTGACATTGTTAACCCCACTAATCAAACAATTGATTCACTCATGCATTTAGAATTACCTGCCGGTGTTGAAGTGTTAGTCAAGATGTAAAAAATCTGGTTGACCGACAGTCTTTAATAATATATAATAGTTCCCGATGATAATTTTGTATCAACAAACTTATTATTGTTATTTTTAAAGCAGATTGGTTGAAATTGTCAGCCCCAATCTGGGGCTTTTTTATTTGATTAATTTCTATTTATGACAGGTTTTATTCTTGGACAAAAAAATAAACAGACACAAGCATATAATACGGCTGGTATTCGTATACCAGTAACATATATTAAAACCTCTCCTTGTTATTTAATTGCTATTCAAAAACCAGAAACACAACGTTATTTTGCTATTAAACTGGGTTTTGGATTAGCCAATCAAATTAAAAAATCAACTTTTGGAGAAGTTAAAAAGGCGGGGATAATGACCCCGCTTAATTTTTATAAAGAGTTTCGGTTAGAGAAACATCCAACAATTAAAGCAATCGAAGAGAATGGAAAAAGTGGAATATCAGTCGGAGATAAAAAAATGCTAATTGGAGATTTGATTGATGCTTCTATTTTTTTTAAACCCGGTGATAAGGTGCAAGTCAGTGCCATTGCTAAAGGTAAGGGGTTTCAAGGAGTAGTTACTCGTCATCATTTTAAAGGTGGTCCTCATACTCATGGACAGTCAGATCGCGAAAGAGCTCCTGGTTCAATTGGGCAAACTACTACGCCAGGACGGGTTTATAAAGGAAAACGTATGGCAGGGCGAATGGGAGGACAACGGGTAACAATAAAAAATTTAGTTATACATGAAGTTACAAAAGAAAGTATCGCCATTGCGGGTTTAATTCCGGGGAGTAAAAAAGCAAATGTCGAAATCATAAGTAAAACCTAATTATTAATAATAGTATGGAAACAAAAAGTAAATTAAAAAAATTGGAAAAAAATCTTACTAAAAAGAAAGTTGTTGATTCAAATGGTACTAACTTGAATATTTATAATAGTGAAGGTAAGCAAAGTGCTACGATTGAGTTGGATAAAAAATGGGCCAAGGTGAAAATTAATCCAAAGACTCTTGCTCAATATGTCCACATTTATTTAACTAACCAAAGGCAAGGAACGGTTTCAGCAAAAACTCGGGGTGACATTATTGGTTCGACTAAAAAAATATACAAACAAAAAGGAACAGGACGAGCACGGCATGGGAGTCGAAAAGCGCCAATTTTTGTTGGTGGCGGTGTTGTTGGAGGACCAAAACCAAGATTATTTTCTTCTCGTTTTAACAAACAACAGTTAACAATAACCATTCAGGCGGCACTCGCAACAAAATTAAAAAATAAAGAGGTGATTATTTTAGAAGATAGTGCATTAAAAATGCCTTTAAAAACAAAGTCATATGCACAAATGTTTAATCAAATTAATCCAAAACGCCAGGAATGTTTATTGCTCTTAACAGAAGATAATAATAACGCCCGTCAAGCATGTAATAATATTCCATATATAAAAATGGAAATTCTAAGAAATCTTAACCCATATATAATTTTAAGATATAAGTTAATAATAATGACAGTTAGTATGTTGACAGATTTAACAAAACAGCTTAAATAAATATGAAACTATCAGATGTGATTATAAAACCATTAATTACAGAAAAAGCTACTGGAAAAGCACAAATCGAAGTCTATACTTTTGTAATTCATAATCAAGCTGGAAAAGCTCAGATAAAAACAGTTTTAGAAAGTATATATAAAGTTAAGGTTAAATCAGTTAACATTACGAATCGTCATGGTAAAACAAGAAGAGTGGGAAAATACCGATTAGTTAAAACACTACCAAATAAAAAAATTGCATACGTTACACTGAAGTCGGGTCAAATTGATATTTTTCCAAAAGCATAACTTATGAAAAATCAACCGAAATACTCAACCAAAAAGCTAAAAAAAATTTTGAAAAAACACTCAGGTCGTAATGGTGATGGAATAATTACTGTTCGTCATCAAGGGGGGAGACAAAAACGGTTTTACCGAACAATAGATTTTGTTCGAAGCAAAAAAGATATAACTGCAAAAATAATTGCGAATGAATATGATCCAAATCGTAACGTTACAATTGACTTGGTTGAATACTTAGATAAAGAAAAGCGTTATATTCTTCACCCAGAAGGATTAAAGGTTGGTGATACAATCACAGCAAGTGTTTCTGCAGATATTAAAGTGGGAAATGCTTTGCCGTTAAAATTGATTCCAATTGGAACACAAATTCATAACATTGAATTATATGCAAATAGTGGTGGTCAGATGGTGCGTAGTGCTGGCGCATTTGCTTCAGTAGTGGCAAGAGAAGGTGGATTTGTTCATGTAAAGTTAATGTCTGGTGAAGTACGACGTTTTTTTGGAAATTGTTGGGCAACAATTGGTGTGGTTGGAAATAGTGAATATAAAGACGAAATTCTTGGTAAAGCAGGACGTAGTCGTTTGATGGGTATTCGGCCAACAGTACGAGGCACTGCTCAAAATCCTCGAAGTCATCCACATGGTGGTGGTGAAGGACGATCTGGTGAAGGAATGCATCCAAAAACTCCTTGGGGAAAGTCTGCGCGCGGAACTCGGACAAGAAACAAAAAAAGCCATAGTAACAAATTTATTATCAAACGTAGAAAATAATATGAACAATCAAACAATCATTAAAGACGTCCATGTTTCACCAAAAAAAATTAGATTTTTAATGGATTTTGTTAAAAAACTAAAACCAGTTGATGCAGTTGATCATTTAGCCTATATGTCACAACATAGTGCTCGAATTCTAAAGACTGCAATTCAAGCGGCCATCAGTAGCTCAGTATTGGCTTTAAAAACAGTACCTGATATGTTAAAATTTAGAGTTTTGATTATTGATCAAGGACATGTTTTAAAGCGATTTCGTGCAGGAGGACGGGGGACTGCAAAACCTATCAAACGAAGAATGGCACATATAAAAATAATCTTAGAGATTGATCAACCAAAAGAAAAGAAAATAGAAAATAGAAAAGAGAAAAAAGAAAAAGTGAATAAGAAAACAATTAAAGAAAATACAAAAACTGTAAAACCAAAACGAGATAATATTAAAAAACCAAAAAAAGTTACTAATAAAAAATTATAAAAATGGGTCAAAAAGTACATCCAAAAGGTTTACGATTGGGAATAATTTATAACTGGAATTCCCGTTGGTTTTTTTCGAACAAAAGGCAATATCGGGAAGCATTAATTGCAGATATTCAAATTCGAAAAAAGTTAATGACAAAATTTAGTTTTGCCGGTATTACTCAGGTTGATATTGAAAGAGCAATTAAAAAATTAACAGTGATTATATATTCGGCTAAACCAGGAATGATCATTGGTCGAGGAGGAAAAGGACTGGAAGAATTAAAAAACTATTTGTTGGTAGAAATGAAAATTTCACCAAAAAAAAACAAAGAGATGAAGATTGATTTAAAAATCGAACCATTAAAAAAACCTTTTTTAAATGCTTATTATGCAGCTCAAACAATTGCTGAAAAACTTATACGTCGTTTTCCTCATCGTTCAGTGATTCATAACACAATGAATCGTGTGATTGAAGCGGGAGGCAAGGGGGTTAAAATTCAACTGGGGGGCCGTATTGCAGGAGCGGAGATTTCACGTCGGGAAAAATATTTTCAAGGGACAATTCCCACCTCAACTATACGCGAAGACGTGGATTTTGCAATTTATCCGGCACTAACAAGATCAGGATATATAGGTGTTAAGGTATGGATCTGTAAGTGAATAATAAATTTATTAATAATTATTAATTTGAAATTTGTAATTTGAATTCAATTTAAAATTGATTAAAAATTTTAAATTTAAAATTATTAAATTTAAAGTGTTATAATGTTAGCCCCAAAAAGACAAAAATATCGGAAACAATTTAGAGGAATGTGGCGTCGTTTAGCAACGAAAGGAAACGATTTAAATTTCGCAGAGTATGGTTTAAAAACGATTACTAAAGGTTGGATAAAGGATCGAGAAATTGAATCTGTAAGAGTAATCTTGGCTAGGGCAACGCGCAAAGTTGGCAAATTTTGGATTCGTATTTTTCCCGATAAACCATTTACAAAAAAACCACCAGAAGTAACAATGGGCGCAGGAAAAGGAGATGTTGCATATTTTGTTGCATCAGTGGCACCAGGGCGGATATTATTTGAAATTGATGGTTTACAAGAGGCTGAAGCTCGAAGTGTATTCAAAAATTGCTCAGCTAAATTATCAGTGAGAACAAAGTTTATTACTAGAAGCTTATGAAAAAAAACGTTAAGGAGTTAATGAATAAAGAACTTAAAGTGCTAGAAAAAGAAAAGCAAGAATTAATTAAAGCTATTGCAGAAGTAAAAATAAATAATACTGTTAATAAATTCAAAGACACAAATACGATAGCTAAAAAACAAAAACAACTAGCAGTTTTATTAACAATCATTAATCAAAAAAAATCATTAAATAAAAATATATGAGTAATATTTTAACAGGAATCGTGACCTCAACTAAAATGGAAAATACAGTTGTGGTTAATGTAGTAAGGAAATATCGTCACTTGCGGTATCATAAGGTTATCACACGTCATAAACGTTGTCACGCTCATTATGAAAATATGTCAATCAAAGTTGGAGATCAAGTAAAAATTGAAGAATGTCGACCAATTGCCAAAACCGTTCGTCATCAAGTTATAGAACAATTAAAAACAAACGTATGATTCAACTTAGAACAGTATTAACAGTTGCGGATAATACTGGTGCAAAAACAGCCTACATGATTGGTATGGCTAAAAAAGGAAATAAAAAATTAGCTTATGTTGGGGACTCAATTAATGTTGTGGTAAAAGACGCAATTCCTTATGGTCAAGTAAAAAAGGGAGAAAAACTTTCCGCAGTTATTGTTCGCACACGTAAGGAAAAAAAAAGAGAAGATGGGAGTTATATTCGTTTCAGTGACAATGCTTGTGTTATTTTGTTTGATAAAGAAGTGAAAGATCCAAAAGGAACGAGAATTTTTGGACCGGTTGCAAAAGAAGTAAAAGAAAACGGATACAATAAAATTGCAAGTTTAGCAGAAGAAATTTATTGATAAAAACATGAAAATTAAAAAAAAGGATAAGGTAAGAGTAATGTCTGGAAAAGATAAAGGTCGGGAAGCTGTGGTTGAAAAGGTATATTCAAAAAGTCAAACTGCGATATTACCAGGAATTAATATTTATAAGAAGCATATAAAAAAGAATGAAAAGTTACCAAAAGGCGGAATTGTTGAGATTCCTCGACCGATTAGTGTTGCTAAATTAGGTTTGATTTGTCCAAAGTGTAATCAACCAACGCGTATTGGTTGGCAATTAAATAAAAATAAAAAAGTAAGAATTTGTAGGAAATGTAAGAGCCTGTTTGAAAACTGAATCTAATAATTAATATCAGTTTTCATTACAGGCGCTTATGAAGCTGTTTACTAAATTTTCAAACAGCTTCCAAGAACATAATTTAATAATATGGATACATTTAAAGATTATTATCAAAAGGAAGTGCAAAAAAAAATTAAGGATGCTTTAAAGCTGAATAATTATTTGGCAGTACCAAAGATTATTAAAGTTGTTCTAAATGTTGGCGCAGGTGAGGCTGTTACCAATAAAAATGTTTTAGAAAAAATTCAAGAACAAATGTCTTGGATCGCTGGACAAAAACCTGTAATTACTAAAGCACGACAGTCGATATCAGCCTTTAAGATTCGAAAAGGTTTATCAATTGGAGTCAAAGTGACGCTTCGTGGAAAAAAGATGTATGCATTTGTTGAAAAATTAGTTAAAATTATCATTCCTCGAATTCGAGATTTTCGAGGAATCAATGATCATAGCATTGATCAAAGTGGAAATTTGAACTTGGGTTTTACAGAGCAAACAATTTTTCCTGAAGTAGAATTTGATAAAGTTGATAGGTTACGGGGACTACAAGTAACTCTAGTAACCAACGCTGGTAGTTTTGATAGAGGTAGGTGTTTATTTGAAAAATTAGGAATACCTTTTAAAAAACAAGCTGTAAATCAGGAAAAAGCAATTTCTCAGAAAAAATAATATGGCAAAAACATCAAATGTTGTGAGATCACAAAAAAAACAAAAATATCAAGTGCGAAAACATAGTCGTTGTCCGCTTTGTGGGCGAGCTCGAGCATATATGAGACGCTTTGATTTATGCCGAATTTGTTTTCGCGAAAAAGCATTAACCGGTCAAATACCCGGTGTTAGAAAAATTTCCTGGTAAAATACTATGTCAAGGTCAACTAAAAAAGGTCCCTATGTTGATGAAAAATTAATTGAAAAAGTTCGTCGTCAAAAAGTAAACGGAGAAAGAACAGCAATTAAAACTTGGAAAAGAGCATCTCAAATTCCACCGGATTTTGTTGGTCATAAATTTGGAATTCATAATGGAAAAAAGTTTATTGAGTTATTAGTTACGGAAGGTATGGTAGGTACGCGTTTAGGAGAATACGCACCAACAAGATCGTTTCGCGGTCATGGAAAAGTTACCAAACGTACCGCAGATAAAACATAAAAATATGTATACAATAGGAGATTTAATGATTCGATTAAAAAATGGTTATATGTCAAGGAAACCATCAGTTGAATGTTTATATTCTAATTTTAGTCTAGCTCTTCTTGACAAATTACGGCAACTGGAATACATTCAGTCATATTCCGTTGGTGATGACGCTAGAAAAACAATAACGGTTGAACTTCGATATAATGATGGACGACCTGCGATTACTGGTTTAAAGATTTTTTCAAAACCAGGTCAAAGGCGTTATACATCTGCCAAAAAACTTAGGCCGGTATTAAGTAATTTAGGACATGCGATTTTATCTTCTCCTCTTGGTCTTATTACAAATCATGAGGCAAGAAAAAAACATGTTGGGGGAGAGTTTTTATTTGAAATTTGGTAAAACAAAAATATGTCAAAAATAGGTCAAAAACCAATTAGTATTAGTGCTGGAGTAAATCTTCAAATAAATGAAGGTTTAATCAATGTCAAAGGTCCTAAGGGAGAATGGAATGGGATATTACCGCGGGTTCTAGAATTAAAAAATAAAGATAACCAATGGACTGTTAGTCGTAAAAATGAAAATAAAACTAGTAAATCTTTACATGGGTTATATCGAACTTTGATTAATAATGCGATAGTAGGGGTTGAGAAACCGTGGCAAAAACGACTCGAAGTGGTTGGTACGGGTTTTAATGTTAAGGTTCAGGGGAATGACATTGTTTTTAAAGTTGGATATAGTCATCCTGTTGTATTTAAGTCTGTTTCTGGTGTGACCTTGCAAGTTGAGGGGAATAATAAAGTAATTATTTCTGGAGCTGACAAACAATTGGTTGGACAGGTTGCTTTTCAGATAAAGTGTATAAGAAAACCAGATGTTTATAAGGGAAAGGGAATTCGTTATGAGGGGGAAGTATTAAGAATTAAGCCTGGAAAAAAGGCAAAGGCAGCTGGAGCAGCGGCATAAAAATATGAGAAAATCAATTGCTAGAAAAATCAAAGCAAAAAGACGCGTGAGTCCAAATGTCATTGGAACTGAGAAACGTCCACGTATAAATGTGTTTCGATCAAACTTGTATTTATTTGTCCAAGCAATTAATGATGACAAAAAACAAACATTAGTAGCATATTCAACACGACATGTTCAAAAAGAAAAAGAATATAAAAAAATTACAAAAACTAAACAAGCATTTGTTCTCGGAGAGCGTTTAGCAGAAAAATTATTGAATTTAAAAATTAATGAAGCGGTTTTTGATCGTAGTTGCTATATTTATAAAGGAAGAGTAAAGGCAGTCGCAGAAGGTTTACGTTTGGCAAAAATTAAAATTTAATTATATGAATAATACAGATACAACATCATTTTCGGAAAAACTTGAAGAAAGAGTCTTGTTGATTCGTCGTGTCTCTAAAAAAACCACTGGAGGCAATTATGTAACGTTTTCTGCATTAGTTGCAGTTGGTGACGGCAAGAATCGAGTTGGAATAGGCTTGGGACGGGGATTGGAAGTTCCCCAAGCAATTAATAAGGCGCTAAATTATGCAAAAAAACACTTACTAGTAATTCCAGTAACAAATAGTTCTTTACCACACCAGGTAAAGTTAAAGTTTAAAGCGGCATTAGTATTGTTAAAACCAGCTCCTCTAGGGACTGGTTTGAAGGTTGGAAGCGTTGCTCGAGTTATTTTAGATCTGGCCGGAATTCATAATGCCTCTGGAAAAATTATTGGTTCACGAAATCAAGTTGTGAATACATATGCAATTATTGAAGCATTAAAACTTTTAAGACCACGCAAACCCCGTAACTTAGAATTTACACCTGAGGTATCTCAGGGTCATTTCGTGAAGAATACCAATTTATCTAAGTTAAATAAAGGTTCCGTGGTTACGGGGTAAATAATCTATGGAAGTAACAAATTTATCAAGTCTACCAAAAATTATCGGCAAAAAAACTAAGCGTATTGGTCGTGGTTTAGGTAGTGGGCGAGGAGCCAAATCTGGACGTGGAACAACTAGACATCAAAAAGCAAGAGAAAATATTCCACTACATTTTGAAGGTGGACAGGGAAGAATGGTGAAGCGATTCCCATTGCTTCGGGGAAAAGGAAGGAATCAAGGGCGACAACATCCAATAGCAATTGACATTAAGCGATTAAACATTTTTGAAAATGGATCAACTGTTGATATTGATGCTTTAGTAAAAAGCGATATTATAAGAAAAGGAGAGGTGAAGCGTGGAGTAAAAATTGTTGGTAATGGTAAGTTAATAAAAAAATTGACAGTCAAATTACCAGTCAGTCAAGGAGGCTCTAAATTAATTAATGTAGCAGGAGGTACTTGTATTAAATTATGAAATACATTCTTGAAAAACTTAAGCTTTTATTAGAAGACCCTCAACTTAAACGTAAAACCATCATTAGTTTATTTTTGTTTTTATGTTTTCGTGTTTTTGCATTTTTACCAGTTCCTGCAATTGATTTAAATCGCCTACGCTTAATATTTTCTCAAAATCAGTTTTTATCGTTATTGGATATTTTTTCAGGAGGGACTTTAATAAATTTTTCAGTAATGGCATTAGGATTAAATCCTTACATTAATGCTTCAATTATGATTCAACTTCTTACAGTGCTTTTTCCTAAACTTGAACAATTAACAAAAGAAGGGGAATATGGTCGATATAAAATTAATCAATATACCCGTTTTATCACAGTTCCATTAACTATTCTTCAAGCAATAGGCATATATATGCTCTTACGGAATCAGAAAGTAATTGGAAATCTTATGCCGTTGGAATTTTTTTCATTCATCGTTACCATGGTTGCAGGGACTTTTATTTTAGTTTGGTTTGGGGAGTTAATTTCTGAATTTGGATTAGGAAATGGAATTTCACTTCTAATTTTTGTTGGAATTGTGGGAAGATTACCGGTAATTTTAGGGAGAACGGCTGTTTTGGTAAATCGCGAAGTAATTATTAATACAATAATTTTTTTACTTTTGGCAGTCTTAGTTATCGCAGCAGTTGTTTTCATTAATGAGGCAGTAAGAAAGATTCCGGTTTACTATGCAAAAAGAATTAAGGGTAATCGGATCTATCAAGGTGCTACAAATTTTCTTCCACTTAAATTGAATCAAGCAGGTGTTATTCCGATCATTTTTGCAGTTTCTTTTGTGCTGATGCCACAGATATTAGGTAATTCATTAGCCTCTGCAAAAAATACAACGATTGCTACAATTGCAAAATTCTTAGCTCAAGCATTCAATCCTTCAGGCTTTGTTTATAATGGATTGTATTTTGTTTTAGTAATTGGTTTTACTTTTTTTTATACTGTTATTGTTTTTAATCCTCAAAAAATCTCTGAAGAAATTCAAAAACATGGAGGTTTTATTCCAGGAATTAGACCAGGTATTGCAACAAAACAATATTTAGAAAAAGTGTTATATCGAATAACAAGCGTTGGGGCAGTTTTTTTAGGACTCATTGCAATTATGCCAGCGTTGATGTCGACGTTAACTAATATGAAGAATTTAGTAATTGGGGGAACCGGAATCTTAATTGTTGTTTCGGTAATTTTGGAAACGTTTAAAACAATAGAAGCGCAGTTAGTAATGAAAAATTACGATAAATTTACAAAGTAATAATTAATAATTAGATTTAAATAATAATATGGCTAAAAAAGGTGCAAGAATTTTATTTGGATTGATTTGCGAAGTATGTAAGAAACAGAACTATGTGAGTGAAAAAAATAAGATTACTACAACTAACGCAATAAAATTAATAAAGTATTGTAATAAATGTAAAAAAAGAACAACACATAAAGAAAATAAAAGGTTAGATTAAATATGAAAATTGTACTGATCGGAATTCAAGGTTCTGGCAAGTCAACGCAAGGGAATTTACTCTCAAAACAGCTTAATATTCCATATCTATCAACCGGACATATTTTTCGTGAAATCGCAAAAGAAAAAACACAACTAGGACGCTACGTCAAAGAAACAATTAATAGTGGGATATTAATTCCTGATGATAAAACGATTAAAATAGTTAACGAATACCTTAGTCGTAATGAATATAAAAAAGGATATATTCTTGATGGTTTTCCTCGTACGATGGAACAGGCACATGCTTTTCGCAATCATGTTGATAAAGTCATTTACTTACAGATTACAGATAAGGAGGCGTTATGGCGTATTGCTCATCGAGACGATATAGCTCGTGCAGACGAAACTCTACCCGCATTAAAAAAAAGAATTGAGTTATTCCATAAATTTACCAAACCAGTATTAGATTATTATCGTACAAAGGGAAAACTTGAAGATATTGACGCAACTCAATCAATTAAAGAAGTAAATGAAAGCATTTTAAAAACAATCGGTAAACAGCTAGTCAAAAATCAGATTATTAGTTGGGAACTAAAACAAAAAACAATTATCGCAATTGTTGGATTACCAGGATCTGGAAAAACCGTAGCAGCTGATTTCTTTCAAAAAAAGGGTTTAGTCGTAATTTCTTTTGGGAAAGCAATTAATGATTATATTGATCAAAAAAAACTAGAGCACTCAGAAAAAAATCATAAACAAGTGCGTGAAGGGCTGCGTTTAAAATATGGGAAAGAAGCTCTGGCAATTTTAAATGAAAAGAAAATTAGTCAGTTACTAAAAAAAGAAAAAATTTTAATCATTGACGGAATGCGTTCTTGGGAAGAGTACGAATATTTAATGAATAGGTTTCCTAGAGTTAGAATAGTGATTGTTGCGTTATTTGCTGACAAATTAACTAGGTATTATCGAATTTCACATCGTAAAGATCGTGCCCGTTTATTTGGAGCACAAAGAGACTTGGATGAATTATTTGGAACTAATATGGGGCCAACGATTGCATATGCTGATCATTTAGTAAAGAATAATTTTTCTATTGAAGATTTTTTTGATAAATTGGAGATAATCTACCGAACGATATATTTTTCATAACATATGATAAACATAAAAACTACGATTGAGATTGAAAAGATGAAAGAAGGAGGATTGCTATTGCAAAAAGCAATGAAAGATTTATTACCATTTGTTAGAGTAGGTGTAACAACAAAAGAGATAGATCAAAAAGCTGAGCAGTTAATTCGAAGTTTAGGGGCACTTCCATCATTTAACACAGTAAAAGGTTATAAATGGACGACGTGTTTACCGATAAATGAACAAATTGTTCACACAAAACCATCACAACGTGTTTTAAATGACGGAGACGTTTTAACAATTGATATTGGTTGTTTATATAAAGGTTATCATACTGATTATGCGACTAGTTTTATCGTTGGCCAACCAAAATCAGTCAAAGATCAAGAGTTTCTTCAACAAGGAAGGGAAACGCTTAATTTAGCGATTAAGGCATTAAAAAATGGGAGTCGTTTAGGAGAAGTTTCAAAAATAATTTCGGATAATCTTAATAAATATAAATTAAGTGTAGTTAAAGAATTAACTGGCCATGGAATTGGGAGACAATTACACGAAGATCCATTTATTCCCGGATGGTGTGATAAACCAATTGAAGAAACGATTATTGTTCGACCTGGCTTAGTGGTTGCGATTGAAGTAATTTATGCACATGGAAATGGAAAGATGAAATATGAAGAGGATAACTGGTCAATTGCGACGGCCGATCATAGTCTTTCAGCCTGTTTTGAACACACTGTGGCTGTTTATGAAAATAGCGCTTTGATTTTAACATAATTACTGGTAAAATAGGAGTTTCATGAAAACAAATGTGATTTTGGTTGAGGGTGAGGTGATTGAGAACTTGCCTAATACCTTATTCAAAGTCAAGCTGGCAAATTCGGAAAAGGTTATATTGACCTATTTATCTGGAAAAATGAGAAAAAATTATATTAAGATTTTACCAGGTGACCAAGTTCAAATAGAACTAACCCCTTACGATCTTAATCGGGGTAGAATTATTTATCGAAGATAACTATGAAAGTACAAGCATCAGTAAAAAAAATTTGCGCAAAATGTAAAATTGTTAAACGTAAAGGTAACTTATATATTATTTGTCCAAATCCTAAACATAAGCAGCGACAGGGATGAATAGAATTTAGAGTTTAGAATTCAGAATTTAGAATCATAAAATAAATATGGTGAGAATATTGGGAATTACATTACCGGATGAAAGACGAATTGATTATGCTCTAACCCTCATTTACGGGATCGGTTGGAGTAACGGAAAAAAAATATTGCAGCAAGCAAGTGTAAAAGCTGAAACCAGAGTAAAAGCCTTAACAGAGGAAGAAATTAAAAAACTGACCAATATAATTGATAAAAATTACAAAACTGAGGGAGATTTGCGTGAGATAATAAACGAGAATATTAAGCGACTTAAAGAAATAGGATGTTACAAAGGAACAAGGCATATTAAAGGTTTACCAGTACATGGACAACGGACTAAAAGTAACGCTCGTACAAAACGTGGTAAGAGAAAGACAGTGGGAGCATTAAAGAAAGAAGTTTGGGCAAAGCTTGATCAAAATAAAACAGGAGCTGAAGCACCACCGACAAAAACTAAATAATTTTTTCTAATGATAATATGAAAAAAAGTAAAAATAAAAGAATAATAAAAAATGGAAGAATTTATGTGGTTGCAACGTTTAATAATACACTTATAACTATTACAGATGAAAAAGGAAAACCAATCGTTGTTAGTTCAGCAGGAATGTATGGATTTTCAGGAACGAGAAAGTCAACGCCACATGCGGCTACAGTTGTTACAGAAACTGGATTAAAAAAGGCAATTGCAGAAAATGGCTTACAAGTTGTTGATGTTTTTGTCAAAGGGATTGGTCCAGGTCGTGAGGCTTCATTGCGTGCGATTAAAGCAGCCGAAGTTGAAGTTAATCGTTTGATTGATATAACGCCAATTCCACACAACGGAGTTAGACCACCAAAGGTTAGACGAGTATAAATAGAATTTAGAATTAACAAAATTATGAGATACACGGGTCCAAAAAATCGAATTTCCAGACGCGAAGGTATTGATCTTGGATTGAAAACTCCAGGTTCAAAAGCCCAAGCATCATTGTTGAAAAAAATAAATATCTTACCTGGGCAACACGGAACAAAAGGTCGAAGAAAAGTCTCTGACCATGGAAAGCAACTACGAGAAAAACAAAAATTACGATTTTATTTTGGGCTTACCGAGAGTCAAATGAAAAATTATTTTAAGAAAGCTGTGCGGAAAACAGGGAACACGGGTTTATTTTTATGTCAAGCGTTAGAAAAAAGATTAGACAATATTGTTTATCGACTCGGAATGACACCAACTCGAGCATCTGCTCGACAATTGGTTACGCATCATCATATTAAGGTTAATGGCAAATCCGTTGGTTCACCATCATATGTTGTTAAGATTGGTGATCAAATTGAATTTGCAAAAAATTCAACTACCAAAATTCCAGCGATTGAAAAAGCCGTGGGTAATAAAGATTTGATTTTACCAACATGGTTGTTACGTAAAGGAGCAGTTGGAAAGTTAAATGGGGAAACAACCAGTGAATTAATTGAAAATCAATTTAATTTACGTTTAGTGATCGAATTTTATTCGCGTTAGAGCATGTTTATTCCGACGTAACGTTGGGATTATTACATGCTCTTATGAAGTTGTTGTTATAATTTTTAAACAGCTTCTTAATTTATTAATTATATATTTTTATGTTAAAACCTGAATTTCGTACTAAAAAAAGCCAAAACGGCAATGTATCACAATTTGTAATTGGACCCTTACTTCCAAGTTTTGGTCAAACATTTGGAAATGCACTTCGCCGAACTTTATTATCATCAATAAAAGGTTCATCTGTAAGTTATGTAAAAATTAGTGGCGTTTCTCATCTTTTTACAACGATTAAAGGAATAAAAGAATCTGTTCTAGATTTGGTATTAAATCTTAAACAGCTGCGTTTTGAAGTTCCGGCAGATGGTAGTTATGAAGTGAGTATCGATTTAAAAGGTGCACAGATAATTAAGGGAAAAAATTTTAAAGGAGATCTATCTGTTGTTAACCCAGATATTTATATTGGAGAAATTACTGACGATAAAGGTAAGTTAGAAATTAGCTTATTGATTGAAACTGGCTACGGGTATATACCATCCGAAGAAAAAACTCCAAAAGCAGATTATATTGCAGTTGACTCTTTTTTTTCACCGATAAAAAATGTAAATTTTAAAGTTGAGGAAGCACGAGTGGGTAAGAAAAGTAATTATGATCGCCTGATTTTGAGTGTTGAAACTGATGGAAGCGTTACAGCAGAAAAAGCAATAAAAGACGCAGCTTCGATTTTATCAGCACAATTTGCACATTTATTATCAGGAGCTGATGATGTTCAAGAAGTTGACCTTGTTAAACAACAGGCAAAAGATAAAGAAGCGGTTGACAAAAAACTATATGAAATTATTATTGACGAATTAAATCTACCCTCCCGTGTTGTTAATGCTTTACTAAGAGAAAACATTGAGACTGTGGCTGACTTAGTAAAAACCGGACGAGAAAAACTAATTGGATTAAAGGGTTTAGGAAAAAAATCAATCATATTAATTGATGAAGAGTTAAGGAAAATTGGAGTTGAATTCACAAACGTACAAACTGTTTAGTAATTGAAAAGAACTTAATAAAAAATGAGAAAACCGAAATTCAAATTTGGACATGACGCAAATCGTTCTTTAATGAAGAAATCAGTATATAACTTTTTTCATTATGGAAAGATTACAACAACAAACGCAAAAGTTAAGCAGTTAAAACGTTTAATTGAAAAAGTCGTTGAAAAAACAAAAGTCGAAAACGAAGCAAATAAGAACATTTTATTGCGGTATTTTCACTCCGAAAAATTAGTTAAAAAAGTATATCAACAGGTGGGAAAAGTATTTCAAAAACGTCAGGGTGGTTATGTGTCTATAAATAAACTTAATGAACGAATTTCTGATGGAGTGCAGATGGTTAGAATGCAGTGGGTTGAACCAATTGTTATTGACTTTAATGACGAAGTTAAAGCTGTCAAAATCGCGAAAAAAACAGAAACGGAAAAGGTTAAAAAGATAGAGAAAAAATAATATTATGGTTAACTTAACTAAAACAACTAAATCAATATCTGTAGATGAAATTAAACGAAACTGGCATTTGATTAATCTTGAGGGTAAGATTCTTGGAAGAGCAGTCTCAGAAATTGCCAGGTTGTTACAAGGCAAGCATAAAACAAATTATACTACGAATTTAGATATGGGAGATAATGTTGTGATAATAAATGCAGGAAAGGTTGTTATCACAGGAAAAAAAGCCAAGCAAAAACAGTATACGTTTTTTTCCGGATATCCGGGAGGATTGCGTCGAACTAATTATGAAAGACTTTTGAAAAGAAATCCTGATGCATTAATACGACATGCAGTGACCGGAATGTTACCAAAAAATAAATTAAGAAAGCGAAGATTAGCAAGATTATTCGTTTTTAATGATGCAAGTCATACATATTCAAATCAACTACTTAAAGAATATAAATTATTATAAATTATCAACTTATGGCAACCACAACTAAAAAAACTAAGGCACTGGAATATTATCAAGCAGTTGGTAGACGGAAAGAGTCTGTTGCTTCAGTGCGTTTATGTATTGTTGGAAAAGAGGGTTCGATCACAAAACAAGGTATTAAAATGAAAAAGGGAGAAATATATGTTGGTAAAAAATTAATTACAGAAGTATTTCCAAATTTAGTTGATCGCGCCCGTTATCTCCAACCCTTAAAAATGACAAACTGTGAAGATCGTTTTATCGTTACAATTAATGTTAGAGGTGGTGGGAAAAAAGGTCAAATTGAAGCCATTATTCATGCTTTTGCTCGTGCATTGGATAAGGTTGATAAAGTTGCTTATCATTCACTTTTGAAAAAGCAAAAAATGTTCACTCGCGATGCTCGTACTCGCGAACGTCGAAAAGTGGGAACTGGTGGCAAAGCCCGTCGTGTCAAACAATCTCCAAAGCGATAAGTTTCTTATGCTATAATTTAGCCATATGGTTGATCTTTCTGTCATTGTCGTCTCTTTCAATACTAAAGCTTTGACGAAACAGTGTTTAGAGTCGCTTTTAAAGAATCTTCGTAATTATTCATCAAACATAATCTACGAACTCATTGTTGTTGATAATGGTTCAGTTGATGGCTCGGTTGATTTGATAGAAAAACTTAAAATTAAAGATATTCATAATAATCTCAAAATTAAGTTTATTAAAAACAAGCACAATATTGGCTTTGGTAAAGCAAATAATCAAGCCCTAACTGTGGTATCTGGCAAATATGTTTTATTTTTAAATTCAGATGTAATTTGTCAAAATGTAAATTTCCCGGAATTACTGAGATATTTAGATCAAAATCAAAAAGTTGGAGCATTGACAGTTGATGTTCGTCTTGGAAACGGACATATGGATCCAGCTTGTCATCGTGGATTTCCAAATATCTGGAACTCATTTTGTTACTTTTTAAAACTAGAAAAACTAGGAGGTATTTTTGGAGGTTATCATATGATCGGTAAAGATTTAAAGAAAATTCATAAAATTGGTTCTGGAAGCGGAGCATTCTTTTTAACAAGAAAAGATCTGATGGATAAATTAAATGGTTTTGATGAATTATTCTTTATGTATGGAGAAGATTTGGATTTGTCATTTCGAATAAAGCAAGTAGGTTATGACTTTATTTTTTATCCAAAATATCAAGTGTTACATTTAAAGCATCAAAGTGGCTTTCGTAAGCCGGCATTTTTTGAGGCGATGTTGATATTCTATAAAAAAAATTATGCCAAAAACAACTCTCCAATAATTAACTGGTTTGTTTATTTAATCATTGATTTGAAAAAGAAACTATCATGAAAAAAATCGGAATTGACGCTCGTTTATATTATCAAACCGGTGTGGGTGTGTATCTTCGTAATTTGATTTCAGAAATTGGCCATCTCGATAAAGAGAATCAATATTATTTATATATCCGGCCTCAAGATAAAAAAAAGATAGAATTTCCCGATAATTTTATAATTCGTTATACAAACGCTCCTTGGCATAGCTTTGCTGAGCAGTGGCAGTTTTATTGGCAGTTAATGTCAGATCGCTTAGATTTAATGCATTTTACATATTTTAGTTATCCGATTCTGTACAAAAAACCATATATTGCAACAGTGCACGATATAACACCCTTGTTATTTAAAACCGGAAAAGCTTCCACAAAAAACCCTATAATTTATTGGATCAAACACAAAGTATTTTGTTACGTACTTAAGTCGCAAATATATAACTCTGAACATGTAATTACTCCAACCATTGCAGTAAAAGATCAAATCTTATCAATATATAAAAATATTAAGAATGAAGAAATTACATCTATTTACGAAGGAATTAACCAAGAACTACTATTTTGTAAAACTGACGCAAAACAACAAGATAATCCACTGTTTCAGGGCAAATTTATGATTTATGTAGGTAATTTTTATCCTCATAAAAATGTAGAAAATTTAATAAGAGCTTTTTCAATCGTAAAGACGCAAGTTAAACTATTATTGATAGGTCCTCACGATCATTTTTCCAATCGAATTTTGAACTTAATTAAAGCAAAGAATCAAGAAGATAGAATCAAACTTTTTGATAACGCGACTATACAAGATTTGACGTTTGCCTATAAAAACGCAGTTGCACTAATTCATCCATCGCACTCGGAAGGATTTGGTTTACCTATTGTTGAAGCAATGCATTTCGATTTGCCAATTATTGCCAGTAATATTCCTGTTTTTCAGGAATTAATGGAAAATCAAAATATATCTTTTGATCCAAACAATATTAATGAAATGGCAGAGAAAATAAGTGAATTTATCAAGCAAGATAAGCAAAAAATAAAATATAATAACATGATCCGCTTTTCATTTTTGGAAATGGCAAAAAAAACTCTGGTAATTTACAAAAAAATTCTGTATATTAATTAACTATGAACAATAATGATTCTTCCACAAACCAATCTACCATGACAATGGTAGAGCTAACAACAATTATAAAACGATATCTGGCAGATCTCAATAAGCTAAAAGAAGATATGAAGATGCAGAAACAAATGTATAATGAGGCGTTTAGTAACGACGCAACATATTCTCAACAAAATGATAAAGTAAAAAAACTTAATCGAGAGACAGCAGTAATTAAAGAAAGAATAGTTAAACAACCAGCGATAGAACTACTTGTTACGAAAATCAAACAAATTAGAGATGAGATCAAAGTTTCTCAAGAAGCATTATCAGATTACCTGCGCGAATATCAAAAAGTGAGTAATGCAACAACGATTGAAGATGACAAGGGAGAAGTTTTACAGATCATTCCAAGCTATCGATTAGTCAGGAAAAATAAATTTAATCCATGATTATGAGCAATAAAACAGCTCTTGTTATAGTTGGGATTTTATTTGTAATAATTATTATTTTAGTTTTTGTTTTATTGCAGCCAAGTCAAATAGCCAACATAAATGATTCAAAGTTAAAAACACCTTTATCCCGTAACCAAAATACTTTAGATGCAAATCCAGAGAAAAATGAAAATTCATTACGCAATGATAGCGATGATGTTTCGAGTGATGCACAAGGGTTACGGGGTGAACCAACTGTAACAAAAAATATAAATTCAGCCATAGAAATCGATATGAAAAAAACCTATCAGGCGGTGATTAAAACTTCAGAAGGAGAAATTACTGTAAAATTAAACGCCAAAGAAACTCCAATTACAGTTAATAATTTTGTTAAGTTATCAAAAAAAGGTTTTTATAAAAATACAATTTTTCATCGTGTAATTAAAGGATTTATGATACAAGGTGGAGATCCAAAGAGGGATGGAACAGGCGGTCCGGGATATAAATTTGAAGATGAACCTTTTAACGGAGAGTATACAAGAGGCACTATTGCTATGGCCAATGCCGGACCCAATACCAATGGAAGCCAGTTTTTTATCATGCACAAAGATTACGATTTGCCTAAAAATTATGTGATTTTTGGTCAAGTTGTTAAGGGAATTGAGGTGGTTGATAAAATTGCTGAAGCTCCGGTTGAACAATCTGGTGAAGGTTCAAAACCAATTAATCCAGTCAAGGTCTTATCAGTTTCAATTATTGAACAGTAATTTCCATAGTTTTTTGGTATAATACAATATTCTTTTTAACTTCACTTATTTAATGCTTTTAGTTAATAAAGTTCATAAAGTTTGTAAAGTTATAAAGTTATATCATTATTTAAACTTTAAAAACTTGTCACTTTATAAACTTGATAACATATTTTTATGCAAATTCGCAACATTGTCATTATCGCCCACGTTGACCATGGAAAAACGACCTTAGTTGACGCGCTATTAAAACAAACGCATGCTTTTCGTGACAATCAAAAAGAAATGTCCGAGACTTTAATAATGGATTCTAATGATTTAGAGCGTGAAAAAGGGATTACGATTCTTGCTAAAAATACCGCAGTCTTTTATAAAGATACTAAAATTAATATTATTGATACTCCGGGACATGCAGATTTTGGCGGTGAGGTGGAAAGAACAATCAATATGGCTAGTGGTGCAATTTTATTGGTTGATGCAGCTGAAGGTCCGCTTCCTCAAACAAAATTTGTTTTAAAAAAAGCCTTACTAAACAGCTTACAAATAATTTTAGTTATTAATAAAATTGATAAAAAAGATGCACGACCGGTTGAAGTTATTAATCAAGTTGAAAACTTATTTTTAGAGTTGGCTGATGACGATTCATCTTTGCAGTTTACAACACTTTATGCAGTTGGTCGTGATGGCAAAGCTTTCTATAAATTACCGGAAATTTATACTATTGATACTCCAGGTAACCTGGTACCCTTATTAGACACAATTATGCAGGAATTCCCTAATGTTGCAATAAATCAGGAAAAACCTTTTCAAATGCTTATCTCTACACTTGATTATGATGATTATGTTGGAAAGCTTTGTATTGGTAAGGTGACACGAGGTAGTTTAAACAAAGGAGATGCGATTGTTTTAGTCGATAACGACAAAGCAATTGGTAGTTATCGGGTACAAAAACTTTATACTTATTCAGGTTTAAATAAAACCGAAGTAGATAAAGTAACAGCAGGAGATATTATTGCAATTGCTGGTATTCCTGAATTAACAATCGGACAGACAATCACCGATCCAAAATTTCCAGAAAGTTTACCAATGATTAAAGTTGAAGAACCTACAATCAAAGTGACAATCGGTCCAAATACTAGCCCATTTTCCGGTCGTGAAGGTAAATATTGTACCTCTCGTCAGATAAAAGAACGTCTTTTAAAAGAAAAAGAAACTAATTTGGGATTGCGGATTGAACCGGATGATGAGGGTGTTAGTTTTGTGGTTTATGGAAGAGGGGAATTGCATCTAGCAATTTTAATTGAGACCATGCGTCGAGAAGGGTTTGAAATGCAGATTTCCAAACCGCACGTGATCTATAAAACAATTGATGGAGAAGTTTGCGAACCATATGAGGAAGTGACGATTGATGTGCATAAGGATTTTGTTGGTCAAGTGAGCCAAGAAATTGGAAAACGCAAGGGGATAATGCAAGATATGGTGACAGATGATAATAACAATGTCCGTTTGACGTATAAAATCTCCAGTCAGAATTTATTGGGAATTCGTAGTACGATGTTAACCAACACACGAGGAACAGCAATTATGAACACATATTTTTTAGGATATGAACCAAAAGGAGTGAAAATGGAGTCGCTACGTAATGGAGCGTTGGTTTCTACAAAACCCGGTACATCTTTAACTTATGGCTTAGTGAATGCTCAAGAACGCGGAACTTTATTCGTAGGTATTGGTGAAGAAATGTATGAAGGTATGGTGGTTGGAGTTTCTAGCCGGGAACAGGATATTGAAGTTAATGTGTGCAAAGCTAAACAATTGACAAATAATCGTTCAGCTGGTGAAGGTGTGTCTGCAGGTCTTACTCCGGCTACCAAAATGAGTCTAGAACAGTGTTTAGATTTCATAGCCGAAGATGAGCTTTTAGAAGTGACTCCAATTAGTTTAAGAATGAGAAAAAAAGTTCTGTCTGAAACTCTTCGTCGCGTGACAAACCGTAACGAACGCCAACGTGATCATTAGTCTACTCAGGCGAAATAATTCTATCACCCTTTCACCTTAAAATAAATTTTTATAATGTACTTTAGTTAATTAATTAACTAAAGTATTTGTATTTATTATCAACTAATTTTATAATTAGTGGTATGGATTTAAAAAATATACTTCAAAGTCTTTCAAAACAATACCCTAATAGGAAAATTATTATTAATTCTAAAAATTTTCCAACGGAAATTTTATGCGAAGTTGAACCTACAGCAAGTCATCCAAACTACAGTGTGGCAATTGCAGTGATTGATAAAACACATCCACATAAACACATAAAAACCACTGAAACTTATGAGGTGATTAGAGGTATTTTGACTTTAAATATTGATGGAAATATCACTGTATTAAATACAGGAGAAAAGATAACGATAAAACCTAATCAAGTTCATGAAGCTGAAGGAAAGGAAACTTGGGTTAGGGTTATTTCAAAACCCGGATGGACAAAGGTGGATCATTTATTTATATAACAAAATGAAGAGAATTACTTTTAAATCAAAAGATGGAACAAAATTAGTTGGCGTTTGGCATTTACCAAAGAGTAAAACAAATAAAGCAGTAGTCTTAGCTCATGGAATTACTGTTAATAAAGACGAATCTGGCGTATTTGTTCAGTTGGCAGATCAATTAGTTGAGAATGGTTTTGCGGTTTTTCGATTTGATTTTCGCGGACATGGGAAAAGTGGAGGAAAATCAGTTGACATGACTCTTAGTGGTGAATTGTCTGACCTTACAGCAGCCATTAATCTTGTAAAACAACAATACTGTCAAATAGGACTACTTGGAGCTAGTTTTGGAGGTGGAATTTCTGCTCTTTATACTGCGAAAAATCAAGAGAAACTACAAGCGCTTTGTTTATGGAATCCAGTTTTAAACTATGATCATTGTTTTTTAAATCCAACTTTGCCATGGATTGCCGCGCGAAAAACACATATAAGAAATGATATTCAAACACAAAGGTGGACTACATTAGGTAAGCGTAATTTTATTTTAGGCAGAAAATTATTTGAGGAAATGGTGATTTTCCGACCCTATGAAGAAATTGTTAAGATAAATATTCCAAAGATAATAATACATGGTGACAAAGACACAAAAGTTCCATACGAAGACTCAAAAATGTACATAAATAATTCAGAAAGTTTAGTGACAATAAAAGAAGCAAAACATGGTTTTCATAAAAAACAAGAATTTGATCAAGCAGCAAAAGCGACTTTAGTATTTTTTAATAAATATTTTAAATAACGTACAATCGTTTAATCGATTGTACAACTTAACTAAATTTTTTATTCGGCAAGATTGGGCAACATTTGGCAAGATTTTGAAAAACTTTTGGTAAAATAATCGTATGATTATTCCGCCTCCTTATTTAATCCCTCTCAGGGTTTAATTCCCCGACGCTTGCGTCGGTATGCGTTTATAATAGATGCGTGAGCATCTATATTCACAAAAGTCATAATGTCACTGTACTTTTATATCATCTGGTATTCCCAACT
>Ga0210050_1000389_pt1 | contig 57282 bp, 50 predicted proteins | sample CryGey132114_all_FD_185463 | JGI IMG/M metagenome (GOLD analysis project Ga0210050, IMG submission 185463) | Groundwater microbial communities from aquifer - Crystal Geyser CG22_combo_CG10-13_8/21/14_all (SPAdes) (version 2) | ecosystem: Environmental > Aquatic > Deep subsurface > Groundwater ... | reverse complement strand
CTCGGGACGAAGCATCGGAGCGAACCTACGACCGGTTAGTTTAAGGGGGTTGAAAACCAAAAAAGCCCTTGATTGCTCAAAGGCTTCTTAAGTCGGGGTGGCAGGATTCGAACCTACGACCTCCTCGTCCCAAACGAGGCGCGATACCGGGCTACGCTACACCCCGAGTGTTCCTAATCTTACGACCTAGGTCTCAAACGGGAGTGCAAATATAGAGGGAATTTTAATTCTACCATACCTGTCCAAGTATTTTTTTGAGTTTGATTGAAAAAAATATTTTGGAGTAAAAAACACTACCTTTAAACGACCTATGGTGCTCATTTCGACTTTATAATTAGCTCTATTTCCATGAAATCAACTATTCGCCTGATTATCAATTGGCTAGGAGTGAAATAAAAATTATGCTGAGAAAATATTTTAAATGTCGTCTCTATTGCAGGTCATGGGCGTGGGGACAGGCGCATAAATCTAGCTTGTGGCTAGGGTTGCGTTAATGTACGAAATCAGCTCTATTTATAACAATTCTAAATAAATGGAACGCAAAGATTTAGGTAAATAAAGCAATGATAATGAGGTAGTTGAGTGTTTAAAATGACTTGTTTTTCACTCAATAATGTATCTAAACATTAGTTTGAAATAAAGCATTCCGATACTACCTTTGTCACGATTTTACGTGATGAGACAATTTGTGACTCTAACTATTGATTACATGTTATCGAAAAAATTCCTAATTCGCTTCTCCTCGGCATTCTTATTTGTTTGCTGTTTTGTTTTTGCTGCTAATACATCGTATGGTCAGCGAGACTTGGTTCCAACTGATGAAGCAATCATTAAAAAAGGTGAAGCGCTCTGGACAGAGTATGTGTGTAATACCTGTCACAAAGTAGAGACCAAACTTGTAGGCCCGGCATTGGCAGGTGTTTATGACAGAAGAAGTATCGACTGGATATATTCTTGGGTGAAAAACTCTCAGAAGATGATTGCTGATGGAGATCCTCAAGCAGTAGCCTTGTACAATGAAAATAACAAGTTATTGATGCAAAGCTTCGATTTGGAAAATGACCAAATCTTGGCCATCATGGCTTATGTCAGAAATGTGGAGGAAAATCCTCCTGTACCGGCAACCACGGCTACTGATGCTGGTTCCGAAGCTGGAACTGCTCAAGAGTCTGGTATTCCTTCTGAATACCTGAATATCATTATGATTACTTTAATGGCGGTTTTAGTGTTGCTACTGATCGTTTTGGTAATCATCATTAATTTTGTCCGCAGGTACTTAAGCGATAAAAAAGAACTTACAGAAGCAGATGCTGAAATTGTCAATGAGAAATTCAGTCTGTTGGCATTCTTAAAAAGCCCGACCGTGATAGGGATTGTCACATTCTTAGTCGTTGCTTTAGGAGCAAAGAATGTGATTGATGGTTTGTACACCGTAGGTGTTCATCAAGGCTATGCCCCAACCCAACCTATTGCTTTCTCACACAAATTACATGCAGGACAATACGAAATCGCTTGTCAGTATTGCCACACTGGGGTAGAAATTGCAAAATCCGCCAATATTCCTTCTGTCAACATTTGTATGAATTGCCACTCCTCTATCCAGAATGTTGGAGGTAAAGAAGGAATGTCTCCTCAAATTCAAAAGATATATGATGCCGCTGAGTCAGGGCAGCCAATTGAGTGGGTAAGGATTCACAATTTACCTGACTTGGCTTATTTCAATCACTCGCAACATGTTAAAGTAGGTGAAGTCGCCTGCCAAACTTGCCATGGTGAAATTCAAGAAATGGAAGTAGTACAACAACATGCCCCACTAACAATGGGCTGGTGTATTGATTGTCATAGAAATACTGATGTGAACACACAAGGCAATGGTTATTATGACCGATTGGTAGAAATGCACAATGCAACTTCTGCCAAGCCGATGAAAGTGTCGGATATCGGTGGACTTGAGTGTGCTAAGTGTCATTATTAATTATAGAATACAATTTCGATTTCTGATTGATATACAATGAAAGAAAATCAAAAAACATACTGGAAAGGGATTGAGCAATTGACCAACGAGCCTTCGTTTGTTAAAAATGCGGAAAAGGAATTTCCAGAATACCTGCCAATCAATGAGAACGGTGAAGGTAACAGCAATAGAAGGGACTTCTTGAAATTAATGGGTTTTGGAATTGCAGCTGCTTCCTTGGCGGCCTGTGAAGCACCTGTAAGAAAGGCTATTCCTTACTTGAACAAACCAGTTGACGTTGATCCATCTGTTCCAAATTATTATGCATCAACCTATGTAAATGGTGGTGATGCGGTAAGTATTGTAGTAAAGACCAGAGAAGGTCGTCCTATCAAAATTGAAGGAAACAAGTTTTCTTCAATGACTTTAGGAGGTACCAACGCTCAGGTAGAAGCTTCTGTACTTTCATTGTATGACAAAGAAAGGTTGACAGGGCCAATGAAATCTGGCGCAAGCACAGATTGGGCTACTTTGGACAAAGAAGTAACTGCGAAACTAAATGCTATCGCTGAGCAAGGTGGCCAAATTGCTATTGTAAGCAATACAGTGGTGAGCCCAACTACCAAGAAGGCAGTTGGAGAGTTTATCGCCAAGTACCCAACTGCGCAGCATATTACATATGATGCTGTTTCTGCTTACGGTATTGCTGAGGCCAACAGACTTTCATTTGGTGAGGCAATGGTGCCTTCTTATGATTTTAGCAAAGCAAAAACGATTGTAAGTGTGGCGGCTGATTTCTTAGGCACTTGGATCTCTCCAATCGAATTCACGAAGCAGTATTCTAAAACAAGAAAAATTAACGCGAAGCATCGCGAAATGTCTAGACACTATCAATTTGAGTCTAACCTTTCGTTGACAGGTGCGAACGCAGATTATAGAACGGGAATTAGGCCTTCACAAGCGGGTTCAGTGGTAACAGCTATCTATAATGGTATTGCTGCTAAAGCTGGTCAAAGCAAAGTGAGTGGAGGAAATGCTGCGGATGTTGCTCATTTGAGTGCCGCAATCAATGAACTATGGGCGAATAGAGGAGCTTCTCTTTTAGTCGCAGGTTCTAACGATCCAGCCATCCAAGTTTTAGTGAATGGTATCAATGCCATGCTCGAAAACTACGGAACGACTATCAATGCGAATGCTCCAGTTCATTTCCGTCAAGGAAATGACCAAGCGATGAGCACAATGGTAAAGGATTTGAATGCAGGCAAAGTGAAGGCGGTGATTTTCTTCAACTGTAATCCTTTATATGATTCAGCAGAAGCACAAGCTTTGGCTGCGGGTCTAGCTAAGGCTACGCTAAAAGTTTCGACTTCTGATAGAATGGATGAAACGTCTAAGGCGGTAGATTACATCGCCCCAGATCATCATTACTTAGAGCAGTGGAACGATGCTGAATTAAGATCAGGCCATTACAGCTTAACACAACCTACAATTGCTCCTTTGTTTGACACTCGTCAAGCACCAGAGTCATTCTTGCAATGGGCAGGAATTACGGTGGAGTATTATCAATACCTTCAAGAAAATTGGAAATCAAATTTCTTTACCAAGCAATCTGATACTTCGAATTTCCAAATGTTCTGGGATAAGTCATTATTTGATGGAGTATTCGAGACAGGTGGTAATACGAACACATATACTTATGATTATGCAGCGGCTGCTTCGGCTGGAACTCTCATTGCTCAAAACTACAAGACTTCAGGTGAAGGCCTAGAGTTGGCACTGTATCAGAAACTTTCAATTGGAACTGGTGCTCAAGCCAACAACCCATGGTTGCAAGAAACTTCGGATGCGGTAACTAAAGCGACTTGGGATAATTATTTGACGGTTTCTCAAGCACAAGCTGCGGAATGGGGAATTCAAATGATCGAAGGCAATACCGAAACGGTGACTTTGACAGTTGGCAATTCTTCGGTGGTAGTGCCTGTGTTAGTTCAACCAGGTCAGGCCGCTGGTACTGTAGGTTTGGCTTTAGGTTATGGAAGAACAAGTGCGGGTAGAGTAGGTAATGAGGTAGGGGTGAATGCTTATCCTTTCATTACTAAACTGAATGGCGCTAATGTTTATGATGTATTCGCAGGTGTTTCAGTAGCGAAAACAGGTCAGGCTTATAGAATTGCACAGACGCAAACGCATCAGACTTACATGAACAGATCTAATGTGATTCAGGAGTCTGTGCTTTCAGAATACAAAAAAGATACAAAAGCAGGCAGAGAGTATCCTCAAATTTATAAAGATGGTGAATTCGTAAAGCCTTCTAAAATTTCGCTTTGGAAAGGTCACGATTACAATAACCACCACTGGGGATTAGCGATTGACATGAATTCATGTACAGGTTGTTCAGCTTGTACGGTGGCTTGTCAGGCTGAGAATAACATTCCTGTTGTTGGAAAAGAAGAAGTTTTGAACAGAAGAGAAATGGCTTGGATCAGAATTGATCGTTACTATAGCTCTGATGCTCCTGTAGATGATCAAAAAGCGCTTGAAAAAGCCTCAGAAAATCCAGAAGTGACTTTCCAACCAATGATGTGTCAGCATTGTAACAACGCTCCTTGCGAGACTGTTTGTCCAGTAGCTGCAACGACACATAGCTCTGAAGGGCTAAATCAAATGACTTACAACAGATGTATTGGTACAAGATATTGTGCCAACAACTGTCCTTATAAAGTAAGAAGATTCAACTGGTTTAAATACCACGATAATACGCAGTTCGACAAGAACTTATCAATGAACAACGATTTGGGTAAAATGGTATTGAACCCAGATGTAACTGTTCGTGCGAGAGGTGTAATGGAAAAATGTACCATGTGTGTGCAGAGAATCCAGTCAGGTAAACTGGCCGCTAAGCGTGAAGATAGAAGACCTGTTGATGGTGAAATCAATACAGCTTGTGCTTCGGCATGTCCGGCAGATGCGATTGTGTTTGGTGACATGAACGATCCTAACTCAAGAATTACTGCAATGCTACAACTTCAAGAAGAAAAAGACGAGAAGGGTAGAATCGAAAAAGTGGTGAATGAGGACAGAGCTTACCATGTTTTGGAAGAAATCAACGTGAATCCGAACGTTTGGTACTTCACCAAAATCAGAAATAAGGAAAAACAAACAACTGAAGCTTAATTTTTAAAAGTATACACTATGCAGGTTACTTCATCAGTAAGAAAACCTTTGATAACAGGCGGTAAGACTGTCCATGACGTTACCGAAGATATCTGCAGGCAAGTAGAAGGAAAACCATCAAAATCGTGGCTATTGGCATTCGGTGCAGCAGCTACTGCTTTCGTGATTGGTTTTGTTGCTGTTGCCTATACACTTTGGGAGGGTATTGGAATGTGGGGTCTCAATAAAACCGTTGGTTGGGCTTGGGATATTACCAACTTCGTTTGGTGGGTTGGTATTGGTCACGCGGGAACTTTGATTTCTGCAGTACTTTTGCTCTTCCGTCAAAAATGGAGAATGGCGATTAACAGAGCAGCAGAAGCGATGACCATCTTCGCGGTAATTTGTGCAGCGATGTTCCCTGTACTTCACATGGGTCGTCCTTGGTTAGGTGCTTATTGGGCTTTGCCTTTGCCTAATACCTTTGGTTCGTTATGGGTAAACTTTAACTCACCGTTGCTTTGGGACGTTTTCGCGATTTCAACTTACTTCTCCGTATCTCTTGTTTTCTGGTACTTAGGGCTTGTACCTGATTTTGCTACCATTAGAGATAGAGCAACTGGCATAAGAAAAACTATTTATGGTGCACTTAGCTTAGGCTGGGACGGTGCTGCAAGAACGTGGGGACGTTACGAAAGTGTTTCGTTGATCCTTGCTGGTTTGGCCACACCGCTAGTACTTTCAGTACACACGATTGTATCCTTTGACTTTGCTACCTCGGTAATTCCAGGATGGCACACCACGATTTTCCCTCCATACTTCGTTGCTGGAGCGATTTTCTCAGGTTTCGCCATGGTATTGACTTTGATGTTGGTAACAAGAAAGGTTTTCAAATTAGAAGATTATATCACTATAGAGCATATCGAGTTGATGAACATTGTAATTATCGTTACAGGTTCTATTGTAGGTATCGCTTATATCACTGAGTTCTTTATTTCTTGGTATTCTGGTGTTCCTGCAGAGCAATATGCTTTCTTTAACAGGATGCAAGGGCCATACTGGTGGGCTTATTGGTCAATGATGACTTGTAATGTGATTTCCCCTCAATTATTCTGGTCAAAGAAAATCAGGACAAATATTGCCGCAACCTTTATCATCTCTATTGTAGTGAACATTGGTATGTGGTTCGAGCGTTTTGTAATCATCGTAACATCTCTTCACAGAGATTACTTACCGTCATCATGGGCGATGTTCTACCCAACACTGACCGATATGGGTATTTATTTATTCACATTTGGATTGTTCTTTACTGCATTCTTGCTTTTCGCTAAGTTCTTCCCAGTGATCAACATGGCAGAGGTCAAGAGTATTGTTAAATCTTCATCTGAAAAAAAGGCTGCTTAAATTATGAGTGATTCTAGAAACTTTGTTCTTGGTGTTTTTGATGACGAGGACGTATTGCTAAAAGCAGTGCGAACTGTTAGAGGTGCCGGTGTCAAAATTGACGAGGTATATTCACCTTTTCCAGTGCACGGCTTAGATGAAGAGTTAGGTTATAAGCGATCTAGACTTCCAATTGCTGCCTTTATGTTTGGTGCCTTAGGTACTAGTTTGGCTTTGACCATGCAGTATTGGATGCTGGGTGTAGATTGGCCAATGATTATTGGTGGTAAAGACTTTACTCCGCTACCTGACTTTGTTCCTGTTACTTTCGAATTAACGGTATTACTTGCAGCCTTCGGTATGGTAGGTACTTTCTTAGTAAGTAGCGATTTGAAACCATGGAAAAACCCTAAAATGCTCGATTTGAGAATTACAGATGATAAGCACGTAATGGCGATAGACTTGGGTAAGAATAAATCAATTGATGCCAAGACAATCAATAGTGTTTTGAGAAATTCTGGCGCCATTGAAGTGAACGATAAAGAAGTTGAAGACTAAGCTGAAGATGATCATGTCAAATAAATTGAAAGCATTATTACCTCTTGTAGCCATCTTCATTTTAGCCTCTTGTGGAGCTAGTGGGGATAATCCTGGGTTGGAGTATGCACCTCAAATGTATCATTCAATCCCTTATGAGCCATTGACTCAAATCACAGATAAGGACAGAGGCGAATGGTTAAGTAATAGAGAGGATGGATTAGGAGAATTTTATAACTCAAATCCAAACAATCAGTACGAACAAAATGTAAGACAACCAGTCGAAGGAACGGTAAGAAGAACAAGTAATAATGTGCTTCCTTACAGGATCCAGAAAGACGATGTTATGATGGCAAACGAACTGATTAATCCTTTAGAAAATACTCCTGAAATACTGGCCGAAGGCAAGAGATTGTACTCTTTGTACTGTCAGCATTGCCACGGAGAAAAAGGAGATGGTCAAGGCACTGTGGGAGTAGTTTACGCTGGTGTTCCTCCTTACAATCGCGGTGCGGTAAAGGATTTGACTGAAGGTCATATTTATCATGTAATTACGCACGGTATTAGAAGAATGGGAGCTCATGGTTCTCAGGTAAGCGATGAAAACCGTTGGAAGATTGTTAAGTACGTTCAACAATTGCAAAATCAATAACACACGAATTTTTTAAGAAATGGCAAAAGAAAGATTTGAATTTACGGGAGCTTTAAAAAGAAAGCTATACATCGTAGCCATCGTAGGGTTTGCTTTGTTATTGATTGGCAGTTTACTACCAAGCGGTGAGCATGAAAGCGAAGAGCATGGTGGAGAACACGCTACGGAAGAACATGTTTCAACTGACCACGCTGAAGCTACGGATCATGCCGAGGCCGCTGACCATGCAGTAGCAGAAGAGCATCATGACGAGCCAGCTGCTGAACATGCTGGTGGATGGTTTAAAAGAGTAAAAATTGATCTGTGGATCAACAATGTGTATTTCACAGGTTTGGCGTTAATAGGAATTTTCTTCTTTGCAATACAGTACGCCTCTCAAGCTGGCTGGTCAACGTATGTGTTAAGAATTCCGCTTTCAATGGCGCAATGGTTGCCTTATGCATTTGTTTTGATGCTCGGTTCCTTCGCGCTTTTCGGTCACGATATTTTCCATTGGACGCATAGCGACTTGTATGATACCGCCAGCAGTCATTACGACAAACTTATAGACGGTAAAAGTGGTTTCTTCTTCTTTCCTTTAGAAGGAGGCTCATTCCCGATTTTCTTTATCCTTAGAATGGTCGTGTTCTTTGGCGTATGGTATTGGATTTTATCTAAAATGAAGTCTTTGTCAATTGCTGAAGATGAATTAGGTGGAAATACCTATTGGTACAAATTGAGAAAATTCTCAGCAACTTTCTTGGTGTTCTTTGCGGTTTCGTCCTCAGTGTCGGCTTGGGATTGGGTAATGTCAATTGACACGCACTGGTTCTCAACCATGTTTGGTTGGTATGTATTTGCCAGCTGGTGGGTATCTGGTTTGGCCTTTATTACCTTGGTAACGGTGTTACTAAAAGATGCTGGCTACTTGACTCAAGTAACCTCAAACCACCTGCATGACCTTGGTAAATTTATCTTCGCATTCAGTATTTTCTGGACATACATCTGGTTCTCTCAATTCTTGTTGATCTATTATGCCAACATTCCTGAAGAGTCAGTGTATTTCGTGGAAAGAATGATGAGTGACAAATATGCACCATTCTTCTTTATCAATTTGATCATGAATTTCTTGTTCCCATTCTTGACTTTAATGACAAGAGACGCGAAGAGATTGACTGTTTTCTTAAAGATTGTTTGTTTAGTGGTGTTATTAGGTCACTGGATCGATTTCTACTTAATGGCTACGCCTGGAACAATGGGAGAAGAGGGTGCATTTGGATTGACAGAAATTGGAATGTACATGATTTTCGGAGCTGCATTTGTGTACGTAACATTGAATGCATTAACGAAATATGCATTGGTGCCTAAAAATCACCCAATGCTAGAGGAAGCAAAACATCATCATATTTAATCAGAGTAAACTAAATATATGTTCGGGTTTTATATAGTATTAGCGATTTTCTTAATCCTGGCGATCTTATTATTGATCTTCAGAGTGAGTAGGTTGGTGAATGTTGTGAAAGGTTCTGAGGAGAAGGTTTCGTCAGGAAGTAACAACATCAATGCCGTCCTCATGATTTTATTTATGGTATCATTCTTCGGTTTGATGGCATGGTACTCTTGGACCAATTTCGATGCTTATGACCCTCCTGTGGCATCTGAGCATGGGATTGTTACGGATAGGTTGTTTTGGAGAACCATGTGGATTACGTTCATCGTGTTTGTGTTAACGCATATTTTGTTGTTCATTTTTGCCTTTAAGTACAGGTACAAAGCCAATAGAAGAGCAGACTTCTTTCCACACAATAACAACTTGGAAATCATCTGGACAGTAGTTCCTGCGATTGTACTTACTTGGTTGGTTATTTCAGGATGGATGGCATGGTCGGACATTACCAAAGCAGCACCAGATGAATCGGAACAAATCGAAATCATGGGTTACCAATTTGCTTGGTCTTTGCGCTACGGAGGTATGGACAATGAAGTCGGTGATTACGATTACAGACTAATCGATGCAGTAAATAGTCATGGTCAAGACTTCTCTGATAGAGCAGGTTTTGATGATTTTCAAAATCAAAACTTAGTTATCCCTAAAGGGAGGCCTGTTTTATTGAAAATTAGAGCCAGAGATGTATTGCATAGTGTTTTCATTCCTCACATGAGATTGAAAATGGATGCTGTACCGGGCATGCCTACTCAGTTTTGGTTTGTAGCCAATAAGACTACAGAGGAGATGAGAGTTGAAGAAGGAAATCCAGATTTTGATTATGAATTGGCATGTACTGAGGTTTGTGGAAGAGGTCATTTCTCTATGAAAAAGACTGTGATTGTTCTTGAACAAGCCGAATACGATAAATGGAAAGCGGAGCAAAAATCTTGGTTGTCAAAAAACCCAGATTACATGTCTCAGGTACCTGAGAATTTGAAGGAGTTGGCAGTAGTAACAGCTGGCATTAACGAATAATTAAAAAAATACAGATACAGACAGATGGCAACAGCAGCAGCACACATTGATGCACACGCACATGATGATCACGATCACGAGCATCATGAAACGTTCATCACAAAGTATATTTTCTCAATTGATCACAAGACTATCGCTAAACAATTCTTGATTACAGGGATTTTATGGGCGGTTATTGGAGCGGCAATGTCGGCCATTTTCAGGCTGCAACTAGGTTTTCCAACTTCATCAATGGAATGGTTAAGACCTTTGCTAGGAAGATGGATTGGAGCAGACGGAGCGCTTGATCCAAATTTCTATTTGGCTTTGGTTACAATGCACGGTACCATCATGGTATTCTTTGTATTGACGGCTGGGCTAAGCGGAACTTTCAGTAATTTCTTGATTCCATTACAGATTGGAGCGAGAGATATGGCATCGGGTTTTATGAACATGTTGTCTTATTGGTTCTTCTTCCTTTCAAGTGTAATCATGTTTACGTCTCTGTTTATTGAGACAGGTCCAGCATCTGGCGGTTGGGTAGTTTATCCACCACTAAGTGCATTGCCTCAAGCAATGCCAGGTTCTGGATTAGGAATGACGCTCTGGTTGGTGGCAATGGTATTCTTTATTGTATCCTCTTTATTGGGAGGTATCAACTACATTACAACGATCATCAACCTCAGGACTAAGGGGATGACATTCTCAAGATTGCCACTTACAATTTGGGCTTTCTTTTTAACCGCGGTGATCGGGGTGTTGTCGTTCCCAGTATTGTTCGCAGCTGCCTTATTACTTGTATTCGATAGAAGTTTTGGTACTTCATTTTATTTATCTGAGATATACATCGGTGGTGAGGCCCTTCCTAATGTAGGAGGTAGCCCAATCCTATATCAGCATTTGTTCTGGTTCCTAGGTCACCCTGAAGTTTATATTGTTCTTTTACCTGCACTGGGTATTACTTCTGAGATTATAGCCACCAATTCCAGAAAACCAATCTTTGGTTATAAGGCAATGATCATCTCGATGTTAGGTATCACGGTACTTTCGTTCGTGGTTTGGGCGCATCATATGTTCGTATCTGGTTTGAGTCCTTTCTTAGGATCAATCTTCATGTTCTTGACCCTTATCATCGCTATTCCATCGGCTGTAAAAGTGTTTAACTACTTGACCACACTTTGGAAGGGCAATATCATTTTCACACCAGCGATGTTGTTTTCAATTGGTTTGGTGTCAGTATTTATTTCGGGAGGTATCACAGGTATTTTCTTGGGTAATTCGGCTATTGATATTCAATTACACGATACATATTTCGTAGTAGCTCACTTCCACTTAGTAATGGGAGCAGCGTCTTCTTTTGGATTACTAGCAGGTGTTTACCATTGGTTCCCTAAAATGTTCGGTAGAATGTTAGATAGAAAATTAGGGTATATCCACTTCTGGTTGACATTTGTAGGACTCTATGCAGTATTCTTCCCAATGCATTACATCGGTATTGCTGGTTTCCCAAGAAGATATTATTCATTCACAGGATTTGATGCCTTTAGCGGTTTCACTGATTTGAATATGTTCATAAGTATTGCTGCCATCTTAACTTTCTTTGGCCAGTTTATTTTCTTATTCAATTTCTTCTACAGCATATTCAGAGGAAGAAAAGCTACTGCTAACCCTTGGAACTCGAATACATTAGAGTGGACTACTCCAATCAATCCGGGGCATGGTAACTGGCCAGGTGAAATTCCTACGGTGTATAGATGGCCATATGATTACTCTAAGCCTGGTGCGGAAGAGGATTTCATTCCTCAAACTGTTCCTTTCTCTGAGACTTTAGATTCAAATCTTCCACATGAGAATGATTTGGTGAAAATAGAAAAGCAGGAGAGAGCAAGGGAGGTTGTGGTTGATGAAACAACAAGCCATTAAGGGGAAATTATTCAGGCAGTTTTCAGCTGTCACAGTAATTGCAGTATACCTTCTGATTTTGATCGGAGGTATAGTAAGAAGTACAGGGTCGGGAATGGGTTGTCCGGACTGGCCTAAATGCTTTGGAAGTTGGGTACCACCTACGGATGTTAGCCAACTTCCTGCAGATTACAAAGCAGATTATACTCAGCAGAGGGTTGAGAAGAATAAAAAGGTAGTGAGTTATTTAACCGCATTTGGTTTTGACGATTTAGCATATCAGATCGAAAACGATCCGAATATTCTAAAAGAGGAAGACTTTAACGCGGTAAAAACTTGGATCGAATATGTTAACCGCTTGATTGGTGCGGTAATTGGTTTGCTCATTTTCGGGACATTTGTTTTGTCTTTGAAATACTGGAAAACTGATAAAGCCATCACCGTTCTTTCATTTCTTGCATTTGTATTGGTTGGCTTTCAGGGCTGGATAGGTTCTATTGTGGTGAGCACCAACTTGTTGCATTGGATGATTACCATTCATATGCTGTTGGCCTTGTTCATTGTTGGTTTATTGATTTACGTGTATTATAGATCGAAGCGCAGTGATTTAAGAATTTCTCTTGAGCATCCAAAAAGAATCTATGCCTTGCTCATTGTTTGTACTGTTTTAACTACAATACAGATTGTATTGGGCACTCAAGTAAGAGAGGCCATCGATGTTGCTTCTGAGAGTTTGGCACGCGTGGATTGGATAAAAAATTTAGGTTTTGAATTCAAGATTCACAGGTCCTATTCTATTTTGCTTCTTGTGCTACATGTCATTGTAGTTCAAAAACTGGTTGTGAGAAGTAAGGTGGAAACGATTCTTAAGTTTCCAGTAAGATTCTTATTCGCTATTGTGGTAATAGAAATCTTGACGGGAGTGATCATGGCTTATTTTGGTGTTCCTGCAGCTATTCAACCAATTCATTTGTTGTTAGGAACCTTAATTGTAGGTGTGCAATATTATGTTGTGCTCCTTATTGGGAATAAAAATTTAAAGTCAAATACCGCTGAATGATATCAGGTAATTCTACAAATCTCACTTTCGGTAGCTTGTTAGCACTAAAGGCCAAGGCCTACTTGGAGCTAATGAAAATGAGATTGTCGCTTCTTGTGGCTTTCTCCTCTGCCTTCGGCTATTCTCTGGCCATGGGAGGGAATGTAGACTGGGCTCAGTTAATTATGCTATTCATTGGAGGTTGGTTGATTTCGGGAGCATCGTGCACAATCAATCAAGTTTTGGAAAAGGATTATGATCTTTTGATGAAAAGGACGCAATCTCGCCCTTTACCTACAGAAAGATTAACCAAGCAAGAGGCAATCACTTTCGCTGGTTTTGTAGCCATGGCCGGTATTCTGATCCTTTTCCAATGGACGAATCTTTTGACGACAGCACTGGCCGTGCTTTCAATGATCCTTTACAGTTTTGTGTATACTCCTTTGAAAAGAGTAGGGCCGATCGCGGTTTTTGTAGGCGCTTTCCCTGGGGCTTTGCCTCCATTATTGGGTTGGGTTGCGGCTACTGGCGTAATCAGTCATGAGGCGATGATCATTTTTGGCATTCAGTTCATTTGGCAGTTTCCTCATTTTTGGGCAATTGCTTGGGTGGCAGACGAAGATTATAAAAAGGCGGGTTTCAAATTACTTCCTGTGGCAGGAGAAAAGGATATGAAAACAGCTTTTCAAATAATGACTTATACACTTTTCCTTATTCCTCTAGGTTTATTGCCAATGTATTTTGGGATTACAGGGATCAATTCGGGAGTGGTAGCCACCATTTGTGGGGTTTTGTTTTTGGCGCAGACGATTAAGTTAATGCGGGATCAATCAAGAAAATCAGCATTGAGAATTATGTTTGGTTCATTCTTGTATTTGCCGATCGTGCAGATTGCTTATTTATTGGACATGGTGAAATAATGACAGAGAACTATCAATTTGTTGATCAAGGAGTGGAGCAGCCACTTTCAATGCATCCAAAGAAATTTGCGATGTGGTTGTTCATTGTCACCGTAATCATGATTTTCGCTGCTTTTACAAGTGCGCATATTGTGAGACAAGCCAGCGGTAACTGGTTGGAATACGATTTACCATCTTTGCTATGGTCTACTTCGGCCATAATCCTTTTGAGCAGTGCTTCGATGCATTGGGCTTATTTATCTGCCAAAAGGGATGAATTTCAGAAAGTTAAGATTGCTTTGGCGATTACGTTTGTTTTGGGCATCATGTTTTTAGTAGGGCAATTTTTGGCCTGGGGGCAAATGGTAGACGCAGGAGTTTTCTTTGTAGGCAACCCTGCGGGAAGTTTTTTATATGTTTTTACAGGTTTGCATGGATTCCACTTGATTGCGGGTGTGATTTATCTATTATATCTATTAATTTCGTCCTTAAGACTTAAGGTACATTCAAAGAATATGTTGAACATGGAAATGTGCGCAACTTTCTGGCATTTTTTGGGAGGCCTTTGGATTTACTTATTTATATTTTTATTACTTAACCATTAATTAGAACCTATTAAAATGGCTAATACGGCTACAATCAGCAACAAAAGCTTATGGTCAGGTGGGGTTGAGCCTTTAAAGGCGAGCTATGGAAAACTCATGATGTGGTTTTTCCTACTCTCAGATGCTTTCACTTTCTCAGGCCTTTTGATCACTTACGCATTTCTTAGATGGAGTGCGCCAGCTTATAAGGGAGATCCAAGCGATTTCGTTTTTTCAACTGAGTATTGGCCAATCCCTGAAAAGGTCTATGATGCCTTCCCTGGATTTCATGGGGTTGAGCTTCCTTTGATCTTCGTAGGTCTAATGACTTTTATCTTGATTTTGAGTTCTGTGACTATGGTTTTGGCCGTAGAGGCTGGACATAGAATGGATAAAAATGGGGTGGTGAAATGGATGCTATGGACGATTATTGGTGGTATAGCCTTCTTAAGCTGCCAAGCTTGGGAGTGGTCTCACTTTATCACGGGTGGAGATGTAGCAACAATCGGTGATATTTTCAAGAATGGTCGTTGGGTAGAAAACGCAGAAATTTTTGGAGCGAACTTGGGCTACAACCAGTATGGCCCGCCAGCTTTTGCAGCACTTTTCTTCTTCATTACGGGTTTCCACGGATTCCATGTATTCTCTGGAGTTGTGATTAATATTATTACTTTCTTCAATGCCGCTAACGGTATGTACGAGAAGAGAGGGCATTATGAAATGATTGAGAAGGTTGGTTTATACTGGCACTTTGTAGACTTAGTCTGGGTATTTGTTTTCACCTTCTTCTACTTGATCTAAAGAAAAAATACTATGGAACAAACAGTAAACGTGGTTGTACAACCAGTAGATAAAGAAAAAATTAGAGGTATCTGGAAGATTGCATTAATCCTTGCGGTAATCACTGGGATAGAATATGCTTTTGCATTCATGATGGACGCAGGAACACTAAGAAATGTAATCTTCGTAGGATTGACCATTGTAAAGGCATTTTATATTGTTAGCGAGTTCATGCACCTTGGGCACGAAGTAAAAGGGCTCATTTATTCCGTCATCCTTCCAATGATATTTATTGTATGGCTGATTGTCGCCTTGGTAAACTTAGAGGGTGGCGCGGTGAAGAGCAGCAGAGGTATTGTTGATTACGCACCAGCAGGATCGGAACAAGTAGATGATGCACATTAGCATTAGTCGTATTGGAAAAATGAATTTTAAAAATCAGACAGAGCAATCAGTCTGATTTTTTGTTGCTACAAACTCGAATTAATGAAAGCCAAAGGCATCTACCTATTTCTTCTTATTCTTCTGCCCGTTTTGATTTTCCTTTTCTTAAAAGGATTTGGCAAAAATCAATTCGATATTCCCGTACTTTATCCCAATGGGGTGATCGATACTTTGGAGCAAGTGTCGTGTATAGACAGAAGTCCAGGGCAGTATATTGCTAAGGCTCCCGAATTGGAATTGGGTGTGGTTAAAATAATTCAGTTTGAAGAAACCGATGGTCCCGTATTAAAAACTAGGCTAGAAGAGTTAGAAAAGGTGCAGGATATCTTTTATAAGAATCCTAAAATGCAATTGACCACATTCCTAAACAGTGCATCGATTCAAGCCAGTTCGATTTCCAACTATAACCGAAGGATTATCTTTCTCGATGATTTCTGGAAGTTTCAAGAATTAGATTCAGCAACTTGGTCATCACTCAAAAGCTGTGCTTTGATAATGACTGAGCTTGATAATAGAGTGGTGCTTGTTGATGCTGAGAACAAAATTAGGGGCTATTATAATATTATGGAAAGAGAAGAAACAGATAGGTTGATTCTCGAGTTAAGAATACTTCAGAGTAAAGAGAATGACTGAGATTTCGAATAAGGAAAAAACATCAATGCTGTGGATTAAGATTTTATCCGTAGCTATCCCATTGGCGGTGGTGGTTTTGTTATCACTTCCTCAAAAATTAGATTTGGGCGACTGGGTATACAACCTTCCTCATGTTATAGGAGGAATTAATACGCTTACTTCTTTATGCTTGATTTTTGCCCTTGTAGCCATTAAAACAAAGCGGGTAGATTGGCATAAAAAATTTAACACGGCTGCGCTGGTGCTTGGTGCGCTGTTTTTGGTGTGTTATGTAATCTATCATGCTTCGGCTCCATCTACTGCCTTTGGTGGCGAGGGAGCTCAAAAGTACTTATACTACTTCTTTCTATTGAGCCATATCCTATTGTCAATAGGCGTAGTGCCCTTAGTACTTTTGGCGTTTTATTACGCTTGGTCAGGGCTTTTTGATAAACATAAAAAAATCGTTAAGCTGACCTATCCAATTTGGTTGTATGTTTCGGTTACTGGCGTAATTGTTTATTTAATGATCAGTCCTTATTATTCCTTTTAGTGTTGAAACTCGAAAGCCATTGCTAAATTTGTAGTGTTATGAAGAAATTCAGAGGAGTATTTTTCACTGGTTGTTTTCTATTCGTTTTTAACCTCGTGTCCAACGCTCAATGTGCGATGTGCCGGGGAGCAGTAGAATCTACCGTTGCGGCAGGAGATACCTCAATGGCCTCGAATCTTAACTTAGGCATTATGTACCTCTTTGTAGCACCGTACCTGCTTTTTGGAGTCATAGGATACTTTTGGTACAGAACAAGCAAGAAGAATGGGAAAAAAATCAAAGCTTTCGGCCATACTATTGGGTAAGTGCCCACAATGCCATCAGGGTAATTTGTTTGATGCAAATCCCTATCATCTTAAAAAGATGATGAACATGAATAAAAGATGTCCCCACTGTGATGTGAATTTTGAAAAGGAACCACGTTTCTTTGATGGCGCCATGTACATCAGCTATGCCATGTCTGTTGGGCTATTTTTGGTAAGTGCCTTTATTATTTACCATACGGTTGAAGGAGCTACTGAAAACACCTATTTAATCGCCATAATTACCGAGGTAGTATTGCTCTTTCCGGTAATGTTCAGGTATTCACGCATCTTTTATTTGTATGCTTTTGGAGGCTTGAAATATAAAGAGGAAGAATAGAGTTTGATGAAATTTTGGAGATAAATCAAAACGTATAGTTGATGATCGCTGAAAAATCTATTCTGCCGAAGTCACCAAAGTTACTAATGGTTTTAATTCTGAAGCCTGTTTGAACAGATTTAGTTAAGGTTATAAAATAATCCATTCCTAAGTGAGGAAATATATAGCCCACTCTGGATCCTTCTGACAATTCAAATTCAATATTTCCTGGAGATACTTGAATCATAGAGCCAATAAAGGATATTCTTTTCACAGAGGACAGACCAGTGAATAAATTGAATGAGTCGTTTCCATATTGCATTGATTTACCAATAGAAAAGTGAAGCGATCTCAACCAAATTTTAGTTTCCAAATCATTTTCGATAGTGTACTCCCTGTCATAAGAAGCTTGACCGAACCATCCACTCTTTAAGGTGTAATTCAAATTTACCCAATAAATGAAGGCAGTATTTGGGCTTGTGAGCTCAGTAGGAGGTGATCCAAATTTGACACGATCGTTTTTCCATTCATGCATATAACCAATACCTGAACTTATTTTAAATCCTTTCTGATAAGTATTGAGGTTATTCTGAGGAGTTTGGGCTACACTTAGAAAGCTGAATTGTAAAAGTATTAAACTAGAAATGAGAATTTTAATCATATTTGAAGTCTTGAATATTTTCGTTCTTAGCGCACTATAAATAGAAAATGTAGCTAGCAATCTTTTTATGACAACATTGCTAGCTACATTTTAGCTACTAATCATTAATATTTGAAATATCTGGTTGTAAATAAAATTCTAATTTATCAAATCGATAAATGGCCTCACCATTTCGTGTACCAAACCCTAGGTCTCTAGTATGCCGCGCAAGATACAAGCATCGATCAAGGTTTTGTTTGGTTATAATTTTCTCCTTATCCTGCTCTCCTACATTTACATCTACACTAACATTTAAACCATCTTTGTTGTAACCAACTTTTCCAGTAATAGAAATCTTGCTACTTTCTTTTCTTGTGAAAACATAAAATAATTCCACCTCAGAGTTATCCCATTTTGATTCAAAATGTGGTATGTCAGAGTTTAACCACTCTCTCTTACGACCATTTTCTCTACTAATCTGTTTTCTACCCATATGTTGATTAACGTTAGCACCTAAAACTGGGACGCCATCAGAGAAGGTTAACTGACCAGTAGCAACCCATAAAGATATGAAATTTCTGTCCCATGGAGCCCAAGAAAAGTTATCAAGAAGCCTGAACTCTGGCATTTTCAGTAGTACAATATCGTCAGTAGTTAGAGTTCGACAATCGATATCTCGGTTGTTGCCAGGAGGTGGATTATTTGAACTAGATGATCCTCCACCACTTGACCCAGCATCATCAATGATTACAAAAAGAGTTGGGTTATTATAAGCATAGTCGTCATCAACCCCACTTATTTCTACTACATCGTAATTGGGGATAGCGTTGGGCGCGTCTAGCCCACCGCTATTTGCAGTGCTGCCAGAGCTAGTCTTCGGCACCAAAATATAGCCAATGTTAGATGTTTTACTACCGTCTAATGGGTCGAATGAGACTGTAAGAGGTTTATCAGAATTGGCATGATTCTCTGCCAAGTATGGGCCATAAAGTGCCATGTTCTTATCTTTCAGAAATGCTTCTAAATCGGTGATAGTATTATCCGCAGACTGTGATTTGTTGTTGAGTTGATTACTCTCAAACTCAAGGGCCTTATTTTCAAAAAGCCTTGAGAATGTACCTTTTGAATTGTTGCTAGAAACAGCTTCTGGATTACCTTCATGCAGAAGTTTACTAAAGTGGGCGGTTACCTCTCCATCGAATTCTTGGAGGCCATAACTCAGTAGTTCTTTTTTAACGTTAGGGTTCACTGAAATTTCACTGACAGCTTGTGCCGTAAATTTCATCACATCAAGCATTTCTTGACGTGCATCAATGATTTCTGGCTGTGCTTCATCTTGCTGACTGCAAGAGAATACTATGATTGACATAGTTAGGATAGTAAGATATTTCTTCATGATTCAATAATTTGTGTTAATTAGTGCGATAAATTATAACTAAAGCTATTTAATAATTATTAAATAATAAAGTGTTTAATTATAATAAATTTGTTATGTATTTGAATTAAGCATTAGTATGTTTGAAATGCAAATTTCTTGATTTGAAAATGAGGTGGGTAACGAGTCGGTTGATGATGTGAGAGGGATTTTATGCTTTATAAGATTGATAAAATCATTCTGTTTTTTGGCAAAACTGGTCATTAAGAATTTTAAAGCTAAACGGACTACCATCGACAATTATGATCAACCAATTTCACGGCTTGTTTTTTGCAGTGAGAGCATGGGTTGTAATTATTAGTTTTGCCCTTATTTAGATCACAAACAAAATAATTAGTACTTTGAACCTGTTCATTAAGTAAGATCAGTCTATTGTCAACGCTGCATTCAAGATTCAATACTCATCGGCATTTGATCATTTGCCTCGTTTTACTTTTAGTGACGGTCGTCATTGATGAGCTGGTATTTTCAGATCAGAAAAGAAGGGTATCGCCACAAACAACAATCGCAGCCAACATTGCCAATGAACTTTCTATTTTGGACCAAAAAACCAAAGAAGTGTCGAGCACCGCTGTGGTTGATCTCAACCGTCTTTTCAATCGACTGACTACTTCGGATGAGTATGCATTTTTTATTTACGAAAATGGTGAAATCCTTTATTGGTCTACCAATCGTTTCGTGCCTAAATACGGTACTTTGGAGGGGACGTATTTATACAAGTTTTTAGAGATCAACAAGGATCAATTCGTAGTAAAGCGAAGCGTTATCAATACCTCTCAAAATCGGCTGGTTGAAATTTATGGATTCCTTACCTTAAAATCTTCAGTACCAGTAACGAAGGACTTTACCACTACAGGCCTCAACGCAAAACTCTTTGGTAAATCGAGCTACGATCTGACGATTGATGCCACTCAGGCGGGTGATCATCAAATAAAATCTCCACAAGGAATTTACCTTTTTTCATTTTCGGGCAGCGATTTAATGAAGGTCGATTATCCCGTCTATTCATCTGTGATTGTGTTACTTTTTGTGCTGTCGATTTTTTTCTACTTCAGGGCAATGTTCTTTTATAGTGGCTTACTCAATCAATTAGGCAAGCCGTTTTTGTCTATAGGTCTTATGGCATTGATGCTTTTGGTATTGAGGGCGTTAATGATCCGCTTCTCGTTTCCCTACAGTGTGCGGCCATATGGCTTGTTTGATCCAATTCACTTTGCAGCCAGTATCGTTGAGCCTTCTTTGGGTGATTTGCTATTGAACCAGATTTGTCTCTTGATCTTGGTTGCTTATGCCTTTAGATTATTCTATAGTCCAATTGCTCAGTTAAAATGGAATGATTGGGGATTGGCTGCAATTCTGGTTTTGTCATTCTTATCGTTTTTCTACCTCACCACCGAACTACAGTCAACCCTTCGGAACTCGCAATGGGAGCTGGATATATCGAAAGACAATTCGCTCAATATTTTCAAACTGATCAATTACCTAGTCTTGTTCATCGAAGGTATTGTGTTCTTTCTGACCACTCAATTAGCGGCTTCTCGCTGCATGGTATCTGATAAGAAAGGACGCTTAAGGATTTTATTGATTGTTGTGTTCTTGGTATCTGGGTTAATGGCTTATTTTTCCGGAATTGGCCTATTTATTTATCTGTGTCTTTACCTTGTTTATCTCGCTTTGATCATCCGCCTCAAATTTCCGGATGAGATCAATAAACTGAGCTATAGTACTTTTCTTTATTTCTTTACTGCTTCGTTTGTTGTCGCCTTGGTGAGCACGCTGGTTTTGAATGAAGACATCAAAAAAGAAGACAGGCAGGATAAAATTAGCTTGGCCACAGAACTGCTAACCGATAATGACCTCACTGCTGAGTTTTTACTTTCCGAAGCTAAATCTAGTATTGAAAAGGATATTCTTATCCAGACTAATATTTCGAATCTCTTTTCTTCAAAACAGTTGATACGGCAGCGAATTAGAAGATCGTATTTAGGAGGGTATTTTGATAAGTATGATATCGAAATCCTATTGTTCAATGGATCTGGCAAATCCATTTCGAACGCAGCAGCCACAGAGTATGCCGCTTATAAAAGGCTCTATGCCCAAGATCAATTGGCCACAGAGCACAAAGGCCTTTACTTTGTCAGTTTCCAGTTTCCTTCGGTGAGCAATCAATATTACTTGTTCATTGATATCAAGCGCTACGATACGATTATAGGGCATATCATTGTGAAACTTGACAAAAAAGAGCAATTGAACAATAGCATCTTGCCGCGTTTACTTTTTGACGAAGCCAGTAAATTCACCGAACTCAATCATTTTGATTATGCCATATTTCAGAATGGACAAATCAGCTCCAGTATTGGCGATTTCAACTATGAAAGGGATTTTCCACCCAACTGGCAGAACCTGCCCGAAATCTTCACGACAGGTATTGAGGTAAACAATTACCACCATTTGGCAGTGCAAGGACGCGAGGCCAACGAGTATTTTGTGGTCAGTAATCCTGTCTATCCAATGAGGTTCATGATCACCAACTTTTCGTTGTTTTTTCTTTTTTCTGTGGTCATGATCATTTTGATTTTCTTCGCGAGTGCCATTTTTTATAACCTAAAAAAGAGCACCGTCACGATTGCGGCTAAGGTGCAAATCCTATTGAATTTTGCGTTTTTCTTGCCATTAATCATCGTGAGTATTGTCGTTTTACGATTGGTGAACAACACAGTAAAACGGAATATAGAGGACAATTATTTAGAAGTAGCAGCAAGTGCAGGCAGAAACTTGACATCGACCATGGAAGAGTTTCTTTCGGCTCAAAATGAAAATAACGAGAGCTTAGAAAATCGTGTAGCAGAAATAAGTCAATACTCACGTGCAGACATTAACCTCTTCAACAAAGACGGTGTATTGATTGCCACCAACCAACGGATGATTTTTGAGAACCAAGTGCTTTCTACATATGCGAGCCCAAGGGCAATGGCAGAAATCATAGAAAACAGATCCAGCGAAAGACTTTATGAAGAAAGGGTAGGAGAGTTGGTGTATCAATCCACTTATGTGGGCGTACGATCTGAGCAAGACAATGAGTTATTGGGGATTTTGAGTATGCCATTTTTCGAATCGGAAGCGCAGCTTAAAAGACAACAGACGGATATTGTGTCTAATATTCTGAATGCTTTTACATTTATATTTATCGTCTTTGTATTGCTTTCTTTCCTTGCCTCAAGGATCATTACTTATCCATTCAAGTACCTCACCCAACGCATTAAGGCCACCACTTTTTCAAATATTAATCAGCCGTTGGAGTGGAATGCTGAAGATGAAATAGGCCTTATGGTGCGCGAGTATAACAGAATGTTGGTCAATTTGGAGCGAAGTAAAAAGGAATTGGCCATGAGTGAAAAAGAGAGCGCTTGGCGCGAAATGGCCCAACAAGTGGCGCATGAAATCAAGAATCCGCTTACGCCCATGAAGTTGAAACTTCAACATTTAAAAAGGATTTTAACAGAAGGAAAAGACCTAAATCAGGATTTCAATAAGCCGCTCGATAGCCTGCTCAATCAAATAGAGTCGCTCAGCGATATTGCAACTTCGTTTTCCTCTTTCGCAAAAATGCCGATCCCAAGGAACGAGCGCTTGGATATAGCCGATGCCTTACGAAAGGCAGTTCGCTTGTTTAAAGCCGACAATGTTGAAATCAGCCCGAATATCCCAAGAAACCCAGTTTGGGTGGAAGGGGACGCTAACTTATTGGGTAGGATTTTCAACAACCTTATTTTGAATGCGATTCAAGCCATGCCCGAAGGACGGAAGCCCCAACTCGAAATTCAGTTGGAGGAAACACATTCCAAGGCACGAATCAGCGTTAAGGACAATGGCGCAGGAATTCCAGACGACATCCGAGACAAAATTTTTATCCCTAAATTTAGCACCAAGGTAGAAGGTTCAGGGATTGGCTTGGCCATTGCCAAACGTGGGGTAGAACATGCCGGAGGGAGTATATGGTTCGAGACGGAAGCAGGCGTTGGTACCACGTTCTTTATAGAGTTTCCATTAACAGATTAATTGTGCAGCGTGGCTTTTACGTTTTTATCTTATTGCTCAGCTTAACCTCGCTTCTCAAAGCGCAGGGCAATGAACGATGCAAATGGATAAAAACTGACGGCAAGCCTGTTGTGCTTGATTCGCTTACGGCCATTCCAGAGTCGATTCGCATAGAAAATCAATCTGCCCTACCTTTTGAGTTTATGCTCAATACGAATCAGATCAAAATCACCTCTTCAAGCATAGATTCAGTTTTGGTTTGTTTTCGCACCCTGCCTTATGATTTGCATTCTAAACGCGCCAACAAAACATTGGATATTTATGACTCAACGGCATTGTTCAAAGACGCCATTCGCTATCAACAAACCCTAGCCCTGCCAAAACGAGAAGAAGCTTTTTCGACCCAAAATATTCAGAAAACAGGAAGTATTACCCGCGGTATTTCTTTTGGAAATCGGCAAGATGTGTTTGTGAATTCTTCCCTGAACCTGCAAATGGAAGGGCAATTGACCGAAAACGTGAATTTGCGTGCCGTTATTTCTGATCGGAATGTACCTTTTCAGCCCGAAGGAAATACGCAACAGCTACAGGATTTCGATAATATCTACATTCAATTGTACAACGATAATTGGGCGCTTACGGCTGGGGATGTAGTGCTGAAAAACGGGGTTTCTAACTTTCTAAAATATTACAAAAACGTGCAGGGCGCACAGTTTAAAACCAATTATACCTTATCGAACGGATTTAAGGCCGAAACTACCGTGGCTGCCTCTGTGGCCAAAGGTCGCTTTGCTTCGATAAATGTAGATCCAATTGAAGGAGTGCTTGGCCCATACCGAGTCCGTGGGCCGAATAATGAACGTTTTATCATTGTTATCGCTGGCTCAGAGAGGGTTTTTGTGGATGGGGTAGAACTGACAAGGGGTTATGATAATGATTACGTGATCGACTATAATTTGGGTGAAGTCACTTTTACCAATAAGGTGTTGATCACTCAGTTTTCCAGGATTCGGATCGATTTTGAATTTTCTGATCAGAATTATGCGCGATCTATTTTTCAGGCCAGCCATTACCAAACGAATGATAAGCTCAACTTCTCTTTCAACTATTATGGAGAAAAGGACAACCGAAATCAGCCTTTGGCCTTTGATTTAAGTTTAGAAGAGAAACGGATTTTAGCCGATGCCGGAGATGACCTGAATTCCGCAGTAACCAGCCGAGTGGATAGCGTTGAGTTTTCCCCTGACTTTATTTTATATCGGAAAACAACGGGAATAGATGATCTGGGAGGCGAGTATGAGATTTTTCAATACTCTACCAATCCCGATAGCGCCTTTTTCAATGTGCAGTTTAGTGAAGTAGGGCAAGGCAATGGGAATTACAGGATCACTAATTCAACCACCAATGGCAGAATCTACAGGTGGACTGCACCTGTAAATGGCCAACTACAAGGCAATTATGAGCCCGTTTCTTTGCTCAATGCCCCAAATCAAAAGCAAATGGTGACGCTTGGCGCAGGGGCTAAACTGAATAAATATGATCAAATCAGTGCCGAAGTAGCTTTCTCCAAAAATGACTTAAACCTCTTTTCAGAACTGGATGCTGATGACGATCGAGGAAAGGCGTACAAACTGATTTACGAAGTGAAAGATCGCCCTGTCAAGGGTTTAGAAGCTTATAAATTCAATGCAGGCGCAGCTTATGAATACAATGACGATGCTTTTTCATTCATTGATCGGGTACGTTATATCGAGTTCGACCGTGATTGGAGTTTCAATCCGAGCGATTTTACCGAAAACTTCAGCGAAAATATTTTCAATAGTAATGTCTCTTTACAAAAAGATGGCCTTAATAATCTTGAATATAAATTGGTCAGAAGAAAGCGAGGCGAGGCCGTGGATGGCTTTCAGCAATATTTTAAAGGGATAAAAGAGCTGGGCTTTTTTCGAGTAAAAGTTGATGCTTTTTTAATGAATAATGATCAGAATCTTGTCAGTTCTTCGTGGAAGCGATTGGCAACAGATCTTTCCATTCGTTCAAAATGGTTGATTCCAGGCTATAAATATCAGGTGGATCGCAATGAAGTTACCAATAACCTGAATAGCCAAGTGGTGCGCTCTGCCATGAATTTCGAGGCGCATAGTTTTTACCTTAAAAATCAAGAAAGCCTTACCACTACATATGGCATTGAATATCAATTGAGGAAAGATAGAACACCATTTAATGGGGAATTGATCGATAACAACGAATCGGAAACTTGGAGTGCCTTTTTCAATACCTCAATCGATGAAACTCAAAATCTAAATGTACTTTTCACTTACCGAAATCTAGAGAACTTAAATAAGACAGGAGCGGATCGAAATGATAAAACCGTGATGGGTAGGTTGGATTGGCGAGGAGATTTCTTCGAACGTTCCATTCAGTCGGAATTGTCTTATAACCTGGCCAATAGCCGCGAATTGAGACGAGAGTTTATTTTTATTCAAGTCGCCACAGGAGAGGGTACGCATACTTGGCGTGACGACAATGGTGATGGAGTTCAAGACTTAAATGAGTTTTACATTGCCGTAAACCCCGATGAAAAGAACTACGCAAAGATTTTTGTTCCTACGGACACTTACGAAGAAGCATTCAATACCAATATTAGCTACAGACTTAGGTTAAAAACGCCCAGTGATTGGTTTGCTGAAGGGGGCATCAAAAAGCTGTTGGCGCGATTTACCAACACAAGTTCTTATTCAGTAAACTCCAAAATTACTGATGACGACTTGGGCAATCGGCTTTGGCCCATAGGCGTAGACAATGATTTAATCCTTTCTTCGAAAGAAGCTTTGCGTTCCACCCTGTTTTTCAATCAATCGAGGGCTGCACTTGCAGCGGATTTGGGAATTGCTCAATTGGAGAATAAGCAATTGCTGCTCAATGGTTTTGAAAGCATTAATAGCGATGAAATCAGAGCCCATATTCGTTGGAACCTCAATAACCGCCTCAATTGGGATTTGACCCATACTTCAGGTCAAAAGGCGAGCAGTTCCGATGTGCTCACCCAGCGCAATTATTTGATTGATATCAAAACTTACCAGCCCTCGATTTCATGGCAGCCCAATAACTACTTCCGCATTACGACCAGTTGTGCCCTTAAAAACAAGCAAAATATTTTTACAGAAACGAGCACAGAGAAATCGTCAATCAATGAATTTTCGATTGATAGCCGTTTTTCAAAAGCGACCAAAACCACTTTAAGCGCAAGCTTTAAATACATCAATATCGATTTTGAAGGGGAAGAGAACTCACCGACAGGCTACGAATTGCTCGAAGCTTTAAGACCAGGCCGCAACCTTACTTGGAATATCAACTGGCAACAGAAACTGGGCAATGGCTTGCAATTACTTCTCCGCTATGATGCCCGCAAATCTGAAGGCAACCCGATTGTGCATTTAGGCAGAGTACAAGTTTCGGCTTTGTTTTGATTTAGACCTATAAAGTTTCAAAAACCTTATAGGTCTAAAAGCTGCAATCAATCAACTTTAAAACCCCACTTTTGAACAGTTTTTAAATTTACTAGAGCCAAAAATTTATTCTTCATGGTTAATTCTTTTTTACCTTCCGCTAAGTCCGCCATGAATCGGTATTTATATATTTCAAGGCGTTTATTTTTCTTATCCCATTTGACAATTTCTTTAATAATATCAAGAGTTATATCTATTTCTTCTCTTGTCGAAATTTGATCGTCTTTAAAGAAGTCGTCCATATCGAAGAATAACTCAGGATTATTTACAACTATAAAATTTAAAATGGTATCCCCTTGGTTAATTTCTATGTTTGTAAGTTCTCTATTACTTTTTATTTTTGACCCAATAGTAGACGCCATGTCATATTGGTATTTACTCATACTCTTTGTTTCATAACCCCAGTTTTCTATTTTTTTCCAAGTTTTAGGGTGTATTGAGTTTATCCTTTGAATAGTTGCATTCATTTCGATCGCATCAGTTTCATCATCAGATACTTTTCTTCTTTTTTCCGAATTAACATTTACTAATTCGTACTTAATTGAATCTAGATTAATGTTGAAGTCATGCTTTTTAATCGCATCCCAACAATCTTCTTTTTTCGCCCATTCGCCATAAAGAGAGCCTGGCGCTTCTGATTTAATGAAATCTTCTATTTGCATCATTATTTCGTGAAGCTTTGTCTTAAACACATCACTGACGGTTTGTTGCTTCCATATTCTTAAAAGATCCAGTTTGTATTCTACTTTATACCCTAACCAAGCCAAGGAATATGGAACTGTAATGTAGCGCATGTCACCTATTGAGTTTGGTTTCACTCCGTATATTTTCTCAGATGTAGAGAATAATATTGCCTTGGCAATTGCATCCTCAAACCAAATACTGTCAGGTTTTTTATTGAAGTTGTAATTCAAAAATTGCGCATAATTTTTCTGACTACCACGTACTACGATGTGCGGGCCAATGACTAATTTTTTACCATGATAAACTTCTTCATATGTGTTTACATATTTAGCTAAGCTTTCTTTGGTGAACATTTGACTTCTTGGATTTTGTTTGTCAAAATGTTTTCTCTTAGAAGGAGTTATTCCAAAGCGGATTCGCTCATTTTTATATTGTCCTCTTGATCGTTCAAAGAACCAACGTGTTTGAGTAGATTCACCTGAAATAGGCGGTGCCCAAATTGTTCTTGACAGTTTTTCTATTAGGACGTGGTTCTCTCGGTTTGAGCTTAAATCAGAGGCAGAAACTCTGTTTTGCGTATTCGCATACTCAGCAATTCTGCCTACTATTTCAGAGAAATTACCTCTATTTTTTACAATAGTTAACTTAACTGGAACAAACACTTTACTAATATCAACTTTATCTTTTTTCCAAGTGTGATAAACTGATGCGGTTGTTTGGCCTCCATTTACGATTTGAAAATCTTTTACATGGGCAATTGCTTTCCCTTGATTATTGGGTAAATCTGTAATGGTCACTTCTTCGGCAGTAGCAGCAATGCCATTATTAAAAGCCATAAACATATGTTGCTCTTTCAAAATGGTGTTGCGAATGCCTTTATTTATTTTCCCTGTGAATTGAAGAAAAGAACGAACATTTTGCTCTAAAAGCCTCGCTCCGTATTGCTCATAAATATCCGCTAAAGCAAGACCTGGGATAATTGCAAGCCAAGATTGATAATCTGAATTTTCAGTCTCATTCACAATGCAAGGAACTTTATACCCCGCTTGTTCAAAGTTGATTTCAATAGGTACCCTTGATTTATCTGAAAGATTGAAAAGATAGTTTATATCAATTGTTCTATAAAAAACTGTGTAGCCCGCGACTGTATCAGAAATTTTTTGTTCTGCCTTTATCTCCCCGTTTGTGATTAAAAAGATATTCACTCGGGTTAGGTATTCTTTAACTTCAGGTACATTCGCTAAGGTTTGAGCAAGATCAAATATTTCCGAACTCTCCTCAATTTCATTGACATAATCCTTGTAAATGGCGTTTCTGAAAAATTTTACGGCTCTATCAATGGTTTTGTCTGCGTCACCTTTTGTTACATTTTGAATCGTAGCATCGCCATTATAAATGGTCACAAACAAATCAAGAGTTTCATAATTTTCATAAAGAGAATAGCCGTTGATTTTGTGTTCAACACCTCTTTTGCTAATCTTTTCATCAAAACAAACTCGATAGTTTTCAGTCTCACCGGCATCTGATAAGAAAGATAATGCTAATTCAGTAAAAACTTGTTCAGGGTTTGTTCCTTCTTCTTCTGTAATTAAGGTTGAGTTAATCTCTTCTTGAATGTCTATATAGAACTTTTGTAATTCTTTGTTTTCCATAAAAATGCTATTGTATTTCGCCAAAAAGAGTTTCTTGGTCTATTCTCCATTCCTCTGATTCGGATAAAACAATTGAATATCTCACATCCCCAACACCAATTGGAATTTGATTTTCGGTTATTCTCGGAAAATTCCCAGAAACTTGGTACAAGTTTTCTTGGCGAATGGTATAACCTCTTTCTTCATATAAAGGCCTATGTGTTTCATAAAATCCAGATTCCAATAACTTTAGCTTAAATAAATTAGAGGCCATTGTATTATCAATTAACAGTTCTGAAACCTCATCAATAAGTGAATTCAATGATTCTCCATTTCCAACTCTTATGTCAAGCGAAAGATGATACAGAAATATTTTTTCAATGATAGAATCATCCAACTGTCGTTCACTAGTGATATGAATTTTTTGATGATTATTACCGTGCGTAGTTTTTACTTCAACAGCCCAATTTGAATATTGAAAGTCTTGTATTGATTTTTCAGGACCAAGCCAGGATTTCATACAATAGTTTTTATCAGCGGTATTGTTCAAGAAAAAACGTAAAAAATAAATTTCCCCGTAAAGACCTCTTTGTGCTTCGTCTGACAACCCTTGTTTGCCAACTTTTTCAAATAAGGATTGCCATTTGGCTAATCGCTCTAACAACTTTTCTACCAATGTTTGTTCAATTGTTACTTCCGATACTCCAAAAATCAAATCTTCACATAGCGTAGAAAAAATGTCTTTGTGTTGTTTGTTGAGTAACAGAATAAGTAAAAATTTCTTTGTTTTATCTCGTTCATCAGGAAGCGTTTCAATCTTGATGTCTTTGAGTTTATTCCATTGGTTCTCATCAATAGAAAAGTCATTATTTATTCTAAAAGCAATACATCTTAATTTTTCTGGTGCTTTTAATGCAATAAAAATATCAGGTAAGACATCTGCTGAATACCGTTTGTATAGCAAACCTGAATGAGTGGAAGTATCAGATTCTAAGCCTAGCCAGATATTTTCAATTTTCGTCTCCATAATCTTCAAAATCTTCTTCAACAACATCAAATCTGTCGAGTAACTCCTCATTAACAGCATAGGAGACAGGTGCATTAAAATTACTTTTGGGGAAACTTATGGCATAGCCCACGAATGGGTTACTTCCTTCAGGTAATGAGTTTTTTGAGTCAATACTCTCTTCAGGGTCAAGCAAGTAGATTATTAATAATGGCTTTCTTGGGTCTCTTAATTCATTTCTAACTATTTGCCCATTTGGATACATTGCTTCACCTTCTTTTTTTCTGTGAAGATTTGTTAAGTTCATTGCACTCTCGTATTCTTCAGGAGTAAAATCGATAAATTCATCTGATGGACTTATGATATGGGATTTTCTTAAATAATATATCTGTTCATTTGAATTTTTATCATCTTCAGTTCTTTTCCATTGACCAATTTGAACTTCATTAGAAGTTACTTCAATGGTTGAATAATTTTTTGGGTTCGGCTTAGACATAAGTGCAATTCGCCAATTTGTTAATTCCTCATTCTTTAGTTGAGCAGTAATAAATTGAATTAATTTCCTAGGTTCTGCTTTTTTGAGATTTTCAACCGATTGAATTCCTTCAAAAAAGTTGATGACTTGTTCTCCGGGAATATCATACCACAAAAAAGCATTCGGTTTGGATGTGAAACTTGAAGGAAGGGCAGCAATGAATTTTCGAGTGTTGCGGAAATTATTGTCGATGACCTGAATATCCTTTTTAAACTCATAGGACTCAACTAGCCTACCTGCCCATGAAATCTGAACAGTAATCGCTGAGCGCATTTTATTTGTTGCCGAAATTTGAAGAACGCCAGGGTGCGTTCTAACTTTTAAAGCATATTGTTCTGGGGTGGAGCCTGCCACATCTGACATATATTCAAATTCTTCTCTAAGTTCCTCTGAAGCCTGCGTAATATGGCAGAACCATTCATTCAGCTCTCTACTTGTAAATAGTCGGCACAGGTCTACATAGCCACCTCTATAACCGAACCAACGCCCCATTTGCATAAGAGTATCATACATTCTGGATGCTCTTAAATAGTAGCTTATAGAAAGCCCTTCTAAAGTCAAGCCTCTTGAGAGTTTGTTGCCACCAACTGCGATTACGGAGAGTCCATTTTTGTGATCGAAGTAGTCAAGGGCTTCACCAGAACCACCGTGTATTGATTTGACTTCAATGCGTGAAGCGGCATCATTTAAATTTTGTAAAACTTCGCTCCATTTATGAACTTGAATTTGTGAATCTAAACTTTTGAGATTTGAATCTAATATTTGTTTAGAAACAGAAATAAATGATTTGTATCCGTTTTCATCCTGTTCAAAAGTTGATTTGAGTTCATTTAATATTCCTGCATCATTTTGGTCGATTCCTCTTCGGTAATAAATGAATTGATTTGAAACTAATTCTGCAATATGGTCTTGCCAACGCATAAAACGTGAAACGTGAATCAGCATTGAATTATGTACATTAGTTTGTCCTCTTAATCTTCTAATGGCACAAGTGATTATAAAACAGCGAATTGCCCTTTTCAAAGATTCGGGAAGTGCAGATGGTAATTGGGCATCTTTTTTATGTCTATCAGGAACAAATCCACTGTAGTCATTTATTCTGTTTACAATTGGCAAAACTGTATCTGAGGCCTCATCTTCTTCTAAGGGGCTAAACCCAAATACTTTCTCTGGACCAATATAGTTTGAGGGGGCTGGGATATTTTTAATAAAGTTTCTGGGGAATAAATTTTGGTCATCTAAAGGGATAAAAATATTGGCAAAAGGAGTTGCTGTATAACCCACATATGCATTCTTCCCAAATAAATTAAGAATTTGAGTAATCCAGCCATTTATAGAACTCTGCCTTTCAGGGTCGTTAGAGATGTTAATAGAAGCATTATCTGCTTCATCATCAATCAAAAGCAATGATTTATTGCGAATTACTCGACTGAGCTCTGTGTCTTCATCTGCCTGGGCGGCTAACCATTGATAAATTCTTCTAAGTACGTGTGGATTCTTTTTAATAACGGCAATAATTGGGTCTGGTGTTTCAAAATTTAAACCTAATGCATTTGCAGCACCTTGTGTAAAATCACCTTTTTCAAGACTTGAAGTTAATGAGTGTGCAACATTTGGCTTGCCAAAACCAGGCCTTCCAACACCAATCTTTATGCTCTTTTGATCAAAGGCTCTTGTATGTTGAGTGTCAAAACCAAGAAAACTCTCGTCAATTCGGATTTGTGTCTGACTTCTCAAATTATTGTGAATTCCAGCCATTACGATAATTAATCCGAATCCAGAATCAGCCGCTTTGCAAATAAGTCCTGTGTAATTGGCTGTCTTACCTGATTGGACTTGACCAACGACAAGCCCTTTTTTGTTGACTTTAATTTTTTCAGTTGGATCAAATAAGTTGTCTAGAATACTATCAGTTAACCTATCCAGCTTATTGACAACATCTGGGGCAAAGTTTTTTTCCTCCTCAAGGTAATGTCTATAACTACCCCAGAAACCATTTTCAAAATCAATTTTAGCTCGTCTTTCGCTCAGCCAAGGTAAATTTTCATCTGCTTTTTCAATAGATCTAAATTCGTCTTGCCGGATTGTAAAAAGTTCTTCTACCTTTCTGATTAACATTTCTCTTGAATCAGGGATAGGTAGATTCATTTTCATAAAAGTATCAACAGCGGTTTCTACCTCTTGAACAGTGACCGAGTTCTTTCCGAAAAGCAATTGCCGAATTATTTTTATGGGGTCTATATTACTCATTGGCTATGAATTCAATGTATTCTGGATAAAAATTAAATGGTTCTGTGTTGAGAATTCTGGCTTTTGCCTTTTCAACTGATAATCCAGTGGAAACAAAACCATTGAAAAGTTTTTGCATGGTTTCCTTTATTGCACTGTGATCAATTCCTTCAAACGGTTGCCCGTGCGGTTTTTCATTTTCGCTTTCTTGAAGAGTGATTAATGGGACAGGTATTGTCTCTTCAATAAACTGAATTACCTTTTCAATTTCCCTTTTTAATTCGCCTGATTTCGAATATAAATCAGTTAATAATGGGTGGTTGCGATTAATTTTATAAAAGCGCTTGCTGTGTCTAGCTCTTTCCTCCCAAAACGGAAAATATTCATCTGATGCTAATTTACGTTTGAGGACCTTCCCCTTGTGTCTGTAAACTTCTACTGCCTGATTTCGAGCTTCTTTCGCTATTGCCAAAATCTGTTCACGGTAAATTGAAGGAGGTCTGGCAATAGATTTTTTGATATCAATTTGCCAATCACTATCAAAGTTATTTGGTAAGTCAATTTGAATTCGGCAAAGGTCGTAATGAACTTCACGCTTAAATAACCCCAACCAATCACCAGCTACTAAAAGTCTTCGGTTTCGATAAACATAAAAACCTTGATGGGCAGTCCAACTATCTTTAGGACCTTTCCCATAATTATACTGTTCGGCTGAAAGTTTAGAACGGTGTGGCAACACAAAACCTTTGATTCTAATTGAACCACTTTCCAATCGAGTTTCAGGCTTTGGTTGAAGGCCATCAACTCCAATCATAAATGGATCCCAAGATTTAATAAGACGGTCTCGAAAATAAATTTTCAATCCATCATCCATGAACTTGTGAAACACCATTGACAAATGAGATTTAACGGAATCCATAATTCCCAAAAACTTACTTTTTGCTTCTTCACTGTCTTCTACTGTATCTTTTGTAAGTCTGTCCAAATTCCACCAAATAACGCAAGTCCCTGTTTCTAAGGCTTCAATCTTTTGAGTCCAATTTTCTTCGTCTGGAATATGTCTGATTAATTTCCAAGCTTGTACTTGATTGACATAGTCTAAATCCCACGTCCAGAAAATAGGCTTGTAGTCTTTTGCTCTTGAAAAAACTGTGAATTTTCTTGATTGAGAAAATGAGGCCGTTTTTAACCCTAATCCAAAACGACCCAAATCGTCACTGCTTCTTTCTTCTAAGGGATTTCTACTTCCAGGTCGCATAGCTTGAATAAGTTGCTCATTATTCATCCCTGTGCCGTCATCCAGAATTGACAATGTTGTGTTTGAACCCTTCCAATTGTAATCAATCCATATATTTTTTGCTCCAGCAGTAATTGAATTATCAACAATGTCCGCAATAGCAGTTTCAATAGAATATCCAATGGCACGAAAGGTTTCAATCATTGAGCTTGCTTCTGGCTCTGCTGAAGCGGATTGAAAATCGGAGTAGTTTATCATTTAACTTTCAATGACTTTGAAATCTCCTTGGCTATGAATTCCGCCATCAAAGGAGGAACTGCATTCCCGATTTGCTTAAAGGCAGCAGTTCTATTGGCATTTTCCTTTTCACCTTCGAAGTAATAATCATCAGGAAAGGATTGTAGACGTGCAGCTTCTCTAATACTAATTGATCTGTTTTGAGTAATATCAGGATGAATATAATAATGGCCGTCTTTTGAAATATGAGCCACAACGGTTTGAGAGTAAGGTAAATTTGAACCTACTACTTTAAACCTATCTATAAATGAGGTCCTGTTTTGATGGGTTTGTAATCTTTCAGGCAGGTTGTTGTAATCAAGCCTTTCTTGGTTGCAGTTCCATTTTTCAACAGCGATTCTATATATCTCTTTATCTTGATCTCTGTGTGGTCTGGCTATGTGCTGAGTTAAAACGTCAATACCATTTCGCAGGGCATGAGTTTCTAAATACTCAGTGGTTGGAGATTTATAGTTAAGAAATTTATCTTTCCCTTCGCCTGCATTTATTTCTGGCAAATCCCTTAGTAGGTCATTGACTAAAAAGTGGTTTTCGATTCTGATTTCTTCGAGATTTGGAATATTCAATCTTTCAGTTTTCTTCCAACCCAAAATAATTATCCTTTTACGGTTCTGTAGAACAGCAAAGTTTCTCGCCTCAAGTACGTATAATTTAATTTCGTATCCCTTCTTGTTAAAAAGCATTTCCATTTCCGCCAAGTATTGACCCTTTTTGGCAGACTTTAAACCCAAAACATTCTCAAAAACAAACATTCTGGGTTCATATTTCTCTAGGTATTCAGCGTACTGCTGAAATAGATAATTTCTGGGATCACCTTCCATTTTGTTTTTTGAACGTGCTCTTCCAACAAGAGAGTAAGCTTGGCAGGGGGGACCGCCAATAATCAAATCAACAGATTTGTTATTAAGGTTCTTTTCTATTCTCTTGTGGATGTCTTCATTGGTTTCTTTTGAAATGGGAAGATTAATAACTGAGTTCAGTAACTTTTCTGGAACGTGAGCATAAAGCTGTGCTCTTGAGATTTCACCTCTGAGATATTTTACATAAGTGCTATAATCACCAATAGATTTTAGGTGATGGTAAGCGATCCTTGTTTTCAAGGTAAAGCAAGCTGCGGCATCAATTTCAACGTGGGCTATAGGTTCGAAACCAACTCTTGTAAAGCCCTCTGAAAGGCCACCAGCACCAGCAAATAAATCTATATAATTAAATTTTTTAGGCATTTGAACCTATGGTTTCATAAGTAAGATAGAATGTCAACTTCATAAGCCGTATCTTATGTATTTCCTGTTTTAATAGTCAGTCTGCCTCCTTTAGGTGGTTACTTACGGTTTGAGTTTACTATTAAAATACAAACAGTCAATTTAGTAGATTAGGTTTAAGTAATTGTTGTTTAAGACAAGAAATATTCTGTAAAAATTATAGATAGTTTCAGGAAAGTCCACTTAGGCAGGATGCAGGTTTCGGCTTTGTTTTAATTTAGGCCTATAAGGTTTCCAAAACCTTATAGGTCTAGGTCGGCCAGTTTCCTTTCAAAAGCTTCTGCATTAAACCAACGCTGAATTTCCACTTCATCCAAAATGGTATTTAATCTTTGCCAAAGGATGGGTTTTAAGCCATTGGTAACAATAAAATCAACTGCTTCATCAAATGAATTGAAAACACTCTTGAAAAAGGATTCTTGCTTAATTTCTTTCAATGCATTGAATCGGAGGGTGGTTTCAATATTGAAAAGCATTAAGTCCGCAAGCAACGAAGGATCGAGTTCTAAATCTTTGAAATGCTTGATGGCTTTTTGAGCCACCGATCGCCTTGCTTTGGGTTTGCGCTTAGTGGAAGGAAAATACTCTTTGCTGATTTTGAACTTCGCATCCTCAATAAGTTTGTCCTCTTTAGGGTTGAAAACGAAATTATAATAGTCGCGAACCGGCTTGAACTTATCGTATAATTCTAAAACCTGAGTTTCTAAATCGGCTTTTTTAAGACTTTGCAAATACTTGGTCAGTGCTCGTTTGCTCATGCATTTCGGATTGGCCTTTCAAGTTAAAAAAGGCACGGCTTATTCTTCTAATTATCGAAATAAAGTGATGCTACAATTCAACTCCCATTTTTTACAATTCAAATAGATGAATCAACGGTGTAGCCAAAAGTGGGATCGAAATATAGATAGGTGGGGTTTAGTTTACTGTAAACACTACAACTATGAAAAAAGCCATACTATTCACGTTCATGTTGGCCCTAGTAGGACTCAACTCAATCCAGGCCCAAGATTTAACGCCACCAAAATCAGGCAATGAAATTCGTTTAAAGGATTTCACGGTAACAATTGCACAGGGAGAAACCTTAGATGCGAATTTATGGGTGGTAAAATCAAAGAAATACAAACTGGTTTTAGGAACACCCGAAGCTTCAGGAAAAACAGGTGTTGAATTTGATTTCAACGAGAAGTCAGGCGAAGAACTGACCTACGATATGAAAATCAAAGTTGACGCGAGCACTCCAGTTGGGGACTATATCTACATTTTGAAAGTGCCTGGCGTTGGTAGAAATGCTGTAAAGGGCTCTACATTAAAGGTAAAAGTGGTTCAGGCGGGTTAAGGCTGGGCTTTCATGAGAATACAGCCCTGAGGTTTAACTTTCAGGGCTTTTTGTATATTTAGGCATGACCAAAAAGAAGATTTATGGATTGAGAGTCGCCATTGGCCTAATGGTCTTTCTTTTCTTTAAAATCACTTCGGAAGCTGCCAACGATTGGTCAATCGCAACGCTCTATTCGGTGCTCTTTACCACCTTTATTGTCTTGATCATTTTCGAAGTCATAGATTTCAGCGGTCGAAAACTGATCCGTAAATATAAAGGCAGCCTCACATCTTATTCCGTCCTGTTCAAATTTTATTTGATCAATTGCATTGCTACCGCACCCTTTGTGCTTTTGGCTTCGATAGTGCATACAGAGGTTTTTATTCCCTACCTGCTTTGTCCTGGCTGCCCCGCTTCGCCAAATGAGTTGACCAAAACCATTGCCCAAGGTTTGGTGCTTTCTTGGCTCATAATTTCTGCGAAGACTTTTATTACCTATATGGAATATACGCGCAAGTCGGAGCGCGAAAAATCTGAAATCCAGCAAGAGTTGGCTTTAAGCAAATTCGAAAGCCTTAAAGATCAAATTCAACCTCATTTTTTATTCAATAGCTTTAGCGTGCTCACGGCAATTATTGAAGAAGACCCGAAGCTGGCGGTTGAGTTTGTCGCTAAACTTTCAAAAATCTACCGTTATGTATTGGACAACAAGTCACAACTCGTTGATTTAAAAACCGAACTTGAATTCTTAGAACATTATATTTTTCTGCTTAAGACAAGACACAGAGAGAGTATTCAGATCAATATCAAATTAGAAGGCGTTTCATCGCTATTGCCGATCTTGTCTTTACAGATGCTTGTAGAAAATGCTTTAAAGCATAATTACTTCTCGAAAGAGATACCTTTGATCATTGATCTTTATGCCGAAAATGGCTGGCTTATAGTGACGAACAACTTGAATAAGCGAAGCGATATGAAAGAAAGCACCAAATTTGGCTTGCAGAATATTCAAAACAGGTATGAACTTTTGCTTGAGCAATCCATTGAAGTATTGGAGAATAAAACATCTTTTACAGTGAAACTCCCACTGATTACTAATCTAGATGAACTCAAATGATGAAAGTAGTAATTGTAGAAGATGAAATTCTTTCAGCAAAACGATTAGCGAAAATCGTCATGGAACTTGAGGCCGATGTCGAAGTACTCGCCATTTTGGAGTCAGTTTTCGAAGCTAAAAAATGGTTTGAAGCCAACCCAAAACCCGACCTCATCTTTTTGGATATCCAGTTGAATGATGGAACGGGCTTCGATATTATTCAAGGGCTCAAGGACTATCCGCGCATTATTTTCACAACGGCTTATGAAGAATATTCCCTAGAGGCCTTCAAATACAATAGCATTGATTATTTGCTCAAACCTATAGATCCGATGGAGTTAAAAAATACTTTTGAAAAGCTCCAACGAATCAACAGTAAAGATGAAAATGTCTATAGAGACCAAATTGAGGCCTTTAAGGCCAATTTTAATGCGGCATATCGCGAACGCTTTTTAATCAAAGTGGGCAACCAATTCAAAAGCATTTCCATCAAAGAGGTGGCCTATTTTTATTATGCCGAAGGGCTTACTTATGTCCAAACCAATGTGCAGTCGCTGCCAATGGATTTTACCTTGGACCAGTTGATGGAACAATTGGATCCAAAGCAATTTTTTAGAATCAATCGTCAATGTATCATTAAGATCAGCTGCATTAAGGAGATTCATGCATACTTTAATAGCAGACTCTTACTCAATTTAAGTCCTTCGTTTCCACAAGAAGTAATAGTAAGCCGAGAGAGGGTACAAGCTTTTAAGATTTGGGCGGGCATGTGATTATATCTAGATTTACAGGTCGCCCCTACAGGGCTTACTTCAAAAATAAATGGATTGTGGGCTAGTAAAAGAACACCCCTCTGGGGTTTGTAGATATAGAGTTGATCTTATGGAATTGCCATATTTGAGAGTCCCATCGGGACGAACTGTTAATAGAATTCCGAGTTCGAATATTCAGAGCTCCAGCGGAGCGGCCTATAAAATTTCACCACAGCAATCGCTTATTTCAAATGGATTGGGTTTAGGCCATTAATACCTCCATTTTACTTATTTTCGGCCATGCTAAACGAACTCTCTGTTGTAGATTGGGTGGCCATTATAGGCTCTGGCTTTGTGCTGGGGGTTTCCAAGTCTGGCTTGAAAGGCATCAGTATTATCATTGTCGCTTTGATGGTTTTTGTGTTTGGGGCTAGGGCATCCACGGGTATTTTACTTCCTATGCTCATTGTGGGCGATATTTTTGCGGTGATTTACTACAACAAACACGCTGAATGGAAATACCTAATCCGTCTTTTAACTTTTATGATGCTCGGTGTCATCATCGGCACTTGGGTAGGCGAGTCCATGTCCGAAACCGTGTTTCGAAAAAGCATGGCGGGTGTAATATTCATTTCTGTGATCGTGATGTTTTGGTGGGATCAACGAAAATCTAAGAATGTACCTCAACACTTGGCCTTTGCAGGTGTGATGGGTTTAACCGCGGGATTCACCACTATGGTGGGCAATCTGGCAGGCTCTTTTGCGAATATCTTCTTTCTGGCCATGAGGCTACCAAAAAATGCATTTATCGGCACAACAGCTTGGCTCTTCCTGATCATCAACCTTTTCAAAGTGCCATTTCATGTATTCAGCTGGGGTACAATTACGATTGAGACCCTAAAAGTGGACGCTGTGCTTGTGCCAGCGATTTTTTTAGGGCTTTATGTAGGTATTAAAATTCTGAAGAAAGTAAACGATGCGGTCTTTAGAAAATTCATCTTGGTGATGACCGGAGTAGGAGCCATCCTGATTTTCTTTAGCTCATAATTGGGGCATTATTTTTTTATTCTAGAAAAGACATAAAGCATCTCTGTAGCAATTTCCTTGCTGCGCTCTAAATATTTAGCCTCCATCAAGTCAGTACCGTCAAAAGCCTTTGGATCATCATAGCGCAGAGGAATTCTGATTTCGGCACCAGGTATAAACGGGCAATTCTCATCGGCATGCGAACAGGTCATAATTGCCGCAAAGCCTGAGTTGGGGTTAGGCGCATCATCAAATTTCTTTGAGAAGGCTTTTATGTTTGGCGAAGAATCTGAATAGCTGACCTCATAGATAGGGTTGGTATTGCCAGTTGATTCAATTTTGAAACCAGCGGCTTTAATTGCATTCACAGCATTTTCATTAAAGGCTGTTACTTCCACTCCGCCCGAGAAACAAGAAGTCTCAATCCCAAAATAAGCTGAAATCGTTTGAGCCCAAATTTGAGCCAATTGGCTTCTTCTCGAGTTATGGGTACAGATAAAATTAAGCTGAATGGGCAATTCGTTGTCCAGCTTGTTTTGTACGAAATCCACCATTGCTTGAAGCTGTGGAAATCGTTCTTCTTTAATTTGTTCAACCTTTAAATCTTTAATAAAGGCATCAAGATTTGGGTAGAAATTCTTTGGCATAAGGTGGTAAGTTTAGCAACAACCAGAACCAGGAGCACAAGCATTAGCACCCACTGCTGATAGTCTGATTTTCTGTTTCTCTTGAGGTATTCCGCACTGATCTTGCGCTAGACAAGTAGTTTGTTTTGTGGTAAGCAGAAAGTTCTCTCCGTTAAAATCCAGTCCGTATTTCCCAATGGTCGAACTTTGATACTCAACTTCAATAGGAAGATCTTCTAGTCCCAAGATTTTCTCGGAAAGCTCGATAATATGCACCAATTTCTCTGGATGCAATCTGTGATCATAATCATTGGCCTCCCATAGCTGAAAACTTATCACATCCTCTTTCCGAACTGTTCCACCGCAATCTATAAAGTGTTTTGATATTTTACCTACTTCTGTAACGTGAAAGTGGTTAGGCACTAGATCGCCATTCGGTAATTCAAAGGCGATGGTTTCAAGGCCTTTTAATTGGGTTTTAATTTCTGATAATTTCATGATTATAGAATTTGAGTTGTTAGCAGCAGCTGCCGTTATTTTTTTTATTGAAGAATTGGGTGAAGGTGGTGAACATGTCTTCCCATGCTTGCTGATCTATACAATAGCAAACGGATGTGCCTTCTACATTGCCCTTGATGATACCCAAAGCTTTTAATTCTTTTAAATGCTGAGAGATAGTAGGCTGAGCCAAGCCAATCTCATCTACCAAGTCGCCACAAACGCAAGCATTGATTTTAAATAAATGCTGCAAAATGGCGACCCTTGCTGGGTGCCCAATGGCTTTGGCCAAAAGTGCGATCTTGTTTTGTTCCTCTGAAAATATTTCGGTTTTGGTGACACCCATATGCTTAATTTATTCATTGCAATATTACGATGAATGATTTTAGAAATCAAAATGGTTGCTAAAGAATTTTAAGAATTTTGAATAAAGCTATTTAGACCCTTCGTTCCTCAGGTAAGAAAAACGGTCGTTGTCGCTTTTGAGCGAGGATAGCTATATAAGAGGCATAAAACTAATTTCATGCACACTGCTTTTCATCCTGAGCTCCGATGCTTCGGAGCGAAGGAATTAAGGCGATTAGTAAGACCCTTCCTGCGTCAGGGAAGGAAAATGGTCTTTGCCGCTTTTGAGCGAGGATAGCTATATAAGAGGCATAAAACTAATTCTACGCACACGGCTTTTCATCCTGAGCTCCGATGCTTCGGAGCGAAGGAATTAAGGCGATTAGTAAGACCCTTCCTGCGTCAGGGAAGGAAAACGGTCCTTGTCGCTTTTGAGCAGAGATAGCTGAATAAAAGGCATAAAACTAATTTCATGCACACTGCTTTTCATCCTGAGTGCAGCGAAGGAACTAAATATAATTCCGTTCTGAAATTATTAAGCTTCTGAGAATTGAGCCAACCTGGCCTTAACAGCAATTTCATCTTGCTGAAGCTGAGCCTTAAGCGCTTCAACCGAATTGAATTTCTCTTCTTTTCTGATCAAATCAATGAATTCAATGCTGATTTCAGAATCGTAAATGTCATCACTGAAATCGAAAATGTGCACTTCGATGGTTTTATCGTCTCCACCCACTGTTGGGCGATGACCAATATTGAGCATCCCATCGCGCTTTTGGTATTTATTACAAACCTTTACGGCATAAATGCCATCCGCAGGAATCAGTTTATAGGATTCTTTGATGTGAATATTCGCTGTTGGGTAGCCAATGGTCCTGCCAAGTTGCTTTCCATGAACGACCATACCAGAGACAGAATAGGGGCGACCCAGGTACTCATTGGCCGTTTTTACATCTCCGGTTTCTAAGGCGCGTCTGATCTTAGTGGACGAAACCCCAATCGCGTCAATATCAAGCCTTGGAATTTCCTCTACCTCAAAATCATATTTAGGTGCAAAATCCAAGAGCGTTTCAAAATTTCCTTCTCTGTTTTTGCCAAAATGATGATCGTAGCCAATGATTAATTTCTTGGTATGCACGCGTTCATGCAATATCACCCTGATGTACTCTTCGCTTGACATTTGAGCAAACTCTTGGGTAAAGGGGATTTTTACCAAATGATCTACGCCATATTTTTCGAGTAGCGTGGCTTTTTCCGGGAAAGTAGAAAGCAATTTAAGCGAAGGATCCCAAGGTTTAAGCACCATTCGTGGGTGCGGCCAATAGGTAATAACAACAGTTTCTCCATTGATTTGGTCCGCTGCCTCGCGCAAGCGGTTCAATATTTTTTGATGACCAAAATGTACCCCATCAAAAGTACCGCTGGTCACCACACTATTGTTTAGCTCTTCTATGTCTTTTATTCCCAGATGAATTTTCATTCCATTGAGTTCAAGTAGTTGATCAAGTCTTCTAACTGCCAGGCTTCTTCAACCGAATATGCACCAATTTTAGTTCGTCTTAATGCGCTTAAATATGCACCAACGCCAAGTTTTTCCCCAAAATCATTGGCCAAGCTTCTTATGTAAGTGCCTTTGGAGCAAACCACTCTAAAATCTACTCTGGGTAAATCTACTGCTACTATTTCAAATTCTGAAATGGTAATGAGCCTAGATTTTAATTCCACTTCATCTCCATTTCGTGCCAAGTCATAAGCCCTTTTTCCGTCCACTTTAATGGCAGAAAAGATCGGAGGGGTTTGGGCTATTTCACCGATAAAGTGCTTTGTGTTGTCTTTGATCTGCTCGATTGAGAGGTGATTTACATCTTGTTGAGCGGTTGGCTGCGATTCCAAGTCGTAGCTTGGGGTAGTGCTGCCAAGCATAAAACTGCCCGTGTATTCCTTTACATCGGCCATATAACCTTCAATCGACTTGGTTTTCTTGCCCGTGCAAAGGATCAAAAGGCCGGTGGCCAAAGGGTCTAAAGTACCCGCATGACCTATTTTCTTGATCTTGATATGGTGCCTGATTTTTTTCACCACACCAAAAGATGTCCATTCGAAAGGCTTATCCACCAGAATAACCTGTCCGTTTAGAAAATTCTCTTGCTTAGATAGGGAAGGGTCGATCTCTAGTGCTTTCGGCATTATAGGAGGGTGTAGATTACAGCACCTAATCCTACAACAAAGCAATAGTAGGAAAAGTATTTCAGTTGACTTTTCTTGACCAAGGCTATCATCCATTTACAGGCTACAAGGCCTGCCAAAAATGCGGCTACAAAACCAGCAATCAACAAAGTACTATCCGTTTGCGATGCCGCTAAATCGCCACTTAAAATATCTTTGGCCATTTTCCCCAAAATCAATGGCACCACCATTAAGAAAGAGAATCTAGCTGCTTTTTCTCTGTCTATACCCAAAAGGACTGCAGTAGAAATCGTGGCACCTGAGCGCGAAATTCCCGGAAGGATGGCAATGGCTTGAGAAATACCGATGACAATTGCATTAGGCATTGAAACAGCCTTACCAGTTTTCGAAGCTTTATCCGCTAAAAAAAGCAGGCCTGCTGTAAGTATGAGCATCGCACCCACCAGTAAAACTTGTCCGCCAAAAAGCGTTTCGATTTGCTCGTCAAACAATAGACCGATGATGGCTGCTGGAACCATTGAGGCAACTATTTTTAATGAATATTGAAACGAATCGTTGTTTTTGAATTGGAAAAGACCCTTAACAAGTTCAGTAATGTCTTTTCTGAAAATAACTACTGTACTCAAAGCGGTGGCGGCATGTAAAACCACTGTCAACAAGAGGCTTTCTTGCGGTACGCTGGTGTCTCCTAAAATGGTTTTTGCCAGTTCTAAATGGCCACTGCTACTTACGGGTAAAAATTCTGTCAATCCTTGGATAATCCCTAGGATGATAGCTTCGATTAAAGTCATTTTGCTGGTTTCTCCTTCTTGAAAATGGCGAAAAATTCAATTACAAAGCCTGAAAGGATAACGATTGGGCCTAAAGTAAGCCCTAAAAATCCTTGTCCGTGTTCTGTACTATCAAGCGACATGATGACAAAACCCAGGAGCAAAACCCCCAGTCCAATCAACATCCATTTGTAATTTTCTTTCCCGAAGGCAAAATTATTTTTGTTATCTGACATATCAATAAAGTTCGTCTAGCGACATTTTTAAATATTTGTTCATGGCCCTGTATGTACTAATGAAGGCGATGAAACTACCTAAAACTATGAGTAGCCCATACAAGGCGAGGAGGTAAGTTTCTTCTTGCAACTCTACCAAACGATCAATTTTGCTATTGGCAAACTGCAACAATCCGTATAAAAGAAGTGAGGCAACAATGCCAGCAATGGCTCCATGAAACATAGATCTTTGCAAAAAAGGCCTTTTAATAAATCCGCTGGTTGCCCCAACCAACTGCATACTTCTGATCAAAAAACGTTGAGAGAATAAGGCCAATTTAATAGTGCTATTGATGAGCATGGTGACTATAATCAATAAAATGGCTGCAAAACCCAACAATAACAGACTGAGATTTTTAAGGTTTTTATTGATAGAATCCACCAAACTTTCTACATAGGTGACTTCGAAAACACCGCTAATTTGCTCAATGCTTTTGCTCAGACTGTCTAGTTTAAGGTTGGTTTGAAACTCTGGCGCAATGTTTACAACTAAAGCATCACGAAGAGGATTATCGCCAAGGAATTCAGAGAAATCTTCTCCAGTATCTTCAATGAATTTTTTGGCGGCTTCTTCCTTTGAAATAAATTTGATTTGAGGCTTTTCTTCTTTTTTAAGTACATACGCACTTGTAGAAATGTCGAGCTGAATTCTACTGCGTTGATTCTCGGATATGTTTTTTTTGAGGTATACCTGCAGTTCAATATTCTCTTGAATATTGGAAGTAAGCTTGTTGGTGTGGAGCAACAATATGCCAAATAAACCCACTACAAAAAGGGCCAAGGCCACACTAAAAATCACGGTGCCATATTGGTAAGCACCCACTTTTTTCTTCTTTCTAACTTTCTTTTCTGGCTTGTTCACGCTCATTAAACTTGGTCAAAAATAGCAATTTATTCCTACTCAAAACTGCCAAAAGGGGTTAATATTATTTAATCTCAATCCATAAGCCTCGAGTTACGGGCTTGGTAAGTCTAAATTTTGATTACTGTATCATCGGCAATCACAAAGACTTGATCTTCCTTTTTCAGTGAAATCTTGGCGGAGCCTGTAAAATGTCCGAATGCTGGAAGCAAGCCTCGTTTTTCACCAAACCAAAAGCAGGGCAATGTCAAGCGCTGTTTTCCTTTTCCACTTAGCCCGATCGCTGGGTGAATATGCCCAGCTAGATTGTAGAGATTGCTCTCCTCTGGGATATGGCTGAAGTAAAAAGGGGCTGCCTCCAAATTATCACAGATGTTTAAATTTGAAATCGTATAGCACGATGCATCAAGTACATCGTGATTGCCAAGGATCAATCGAAATTGAAGCGGAGCCTTGGATTTTACCCATCTTTTGAAAATTTCCCAACCTTGATTGTGATCGCTATGGAACAGATCGCCAAGAAAGACGACTTCCTTAGGTTGGAAAAGATTGATCAGTTTTTCGATGGTGTAAATGTCTTTGGAATGGATGAGGTCAGAAACAGGAATCCCTGATTTTCTGAAATGGCCTGCTTTACCAAGGTGTATATCTGCGATGATGAGCAAGCCTTTTTCTTTCCAGTAAATGGCTTTTTCAGGTAGAAGTAACAATCTTTGCCCCAGAATTTCGTGTTCCATTCAAATTTACCTAAACCTTTTAGCAGGGTTGAAGGTAATAAAATCAAGATTGAATTTATGAAGCTGATTATTTCTTTACTTTTTATATCTGTTTTGAGTTTAACTCCCAATACCAATGACGGAGATGCTATTTTAGGCACTTGGCTGACAGATGAAAATAAGGCCAAAATCGAAATTTATAAGGAAAAGGGCTTGTATCATGGAAGAATCATTTGGTTGAAGGAACCGCTGAATGAAAAAGGCCAACCAAAGGTCGATAAGCATAATCATGACAAAACTAAACGTGCTAGGCCAATATTGGGAATGAACCTTATTCAAGGATTCAAATTCAGCGATGGGAAATGGGAAGATGGAGAAATTTACGATCCTGAAAATGGCAAGACCTATTCTTGCGTCATTAAATTGAAAGGCAATAAATTAGAAGTACGCGGTTACGTGGGGATGACGATGTTCGGAAGGACTGTGACTTGGGTCCGTGCGGAGGTCACGGATTAATTTTTCGTCCATTGGATTTTTACTGCTGAGATTTTTTCTGTTTCTAACCTAATATCATCGAGTACGTTGAACCCATTTTTTAAATAGAAAGCCAGCGGGGAAAGGTAAAATTCCCCATTCAGTTTTCTTTCTGAATTATGGTCTAAAACCCAGCCGTTTAAAGTCTGAGACTGCTTTTTGGCTTCGTTGATCAAACGGCTGCCCAATCCCATTTTTTGATGTTTCGAATCCAAAATAATCGAAAACCACCTTTCATTTTCTCGCTCAAAAGTGGCCATCCAACCGATTAACTGATGCTGCGCTTCAATTAAGTAATGAAGAGGATTTCCCGTTTTTGATAAGTACTCTTCAAAGCCAGCTATGTTTTCATAGGCTAAGCCTGCAGGGTATTCTGCATTCCAAAGTTGTACAATTTGTGCTTTCTGGTTCTCATTCAGAAAATCCACCAGTTTGATTTCCATAATTTGTAGGATACTTAAAAAGAGCGAATTGAAGATAGCGTTTTCGAAATTAAAATGAACGGGATCATGTGGCCTTAATGATTAACTTCGGGTTTGAATAAAGACAATATCATGATCAAGTTATCCAAAATTGCCCTCATTAGTTTTTTGACCATTTTCACTTTAAGTATTTCGGCCCAAGAGTTGCCTTATGCCCAAATCCCAAATGCGCCTCAAATTTATACCTCTGGCACTATCATGGGGCGCTTGGTGGATGGTCTTGGCTTTAGATTTTATTGGGCTACCCAAGGCTTGACCGAAGAAAACTTGACCTTTAGGGCTGGCGAAGAAACCCGAACAATTTCCGAAACGATCGATCATATTTATGATTTGGTATTTATCTTTTCGAACGCTACAAAAGAACAACCCACCGTTTACCCCATCAACAAAGCCGAATTATCCTTTGAAGAAAAGCGTACCATGATTTTGAAGAATATAGAAATGGCCAGCGCTATCCTTAAGTTCAGTGAAGACAAGGACTTTGAACGCTACCAAATGATTTTCCAATATCCACAAGGCAATGGGCAGAAATTACCTTTTTGGAATGCATTGAATGGCCCCTTAGAAGATGCACTTTGGCATGTCGGGCAAGTGGTAAGCCTGAGGAGAATGGCTGGCAATCCCTTGGATAGTAAAGTGGATGTGCTGAATGGAGTGAGGAATTAAGTGGTATTTAGCGAATCCCCCTGCCCCCTTTAATAAAGGGGGAGTAGTTCGAATTACTTCATCGATAAATAATGAATCACAGCTGCTTAAAGAACTAATAATACAAGGGTTTATGTAAAAAGAGTAGGTAACTGCCTCTCCCTCATCAAGGGGTAAGGGGATTAAAAAAGCCCCAAATCGGGGCTTTTTTAATTAGTATTTTGCTGGTGTTCCTGCTGGAGGCAAAGAGTTTTTAATGAACTCGCGAATATCGTCATTAGCTTTTTCAAGGTCTTCAGCACGGAGGTACATCATATGTCCGCTGCGGTAACCTTTAAAGCTCATTCTTTCCTTCAACTTACCACTTGGGTCTAAATGCCACATGTTGTATTTGGCGTTAAAGTAAGTAGTTGCACCATCGTAATAGCCACTTTGGGTCATTACATGCAGGTATGGGTTCATCGCCATAGCTTCACGGAGGTTTTCACCGGTATTATCACCAGATCGATCCCATGGATTAACTGGGCCGAACATATTGTATTTTATGTCGGTTTTGTAGCCTAGGTCATTGGTGAAATAATGGTTGATGGCAGGAGTAAAAGAGTGCAGCCAAGAAGTCAGCTCGGAGTTGTAGTCTGGCCCCATTCCAGCGTCCATCCTGTCGATTCCTTTATAACGCGAATCTAATCGTCCAACGGTCCTGCCTTCATGTCTTAAAAGGTCTTTCCAGAAAAAATTCGTAGGCACATCTAGGTTATGGTCACGGATTACGCTTTCGTCTAAACCAGAGTAGCGAGCAAACATCTTGATCGCTTCATTTTTTTCTGCCTCAGTTGCCCAAGCACCTTTCGCCATAACAGGCAGTAGCTTGTTCATGGTATAGGTTTCTGCTTCTTCTAGCACAGCAGGCAGGTCTTTGGCTTGTAAATCGGTAGGGAGCTGCTTATGGTACCAAGCCGCTGCCGCATAGTAGGGTAATCTATTGGCTGCTTCCACTGGCCCACTTCTGTCAATCCCCAAGTCAGTAGGAGACACTAGGATAACACCATTGAGGTACATCCAATGGTTGTTTTGCAGGGCATAGGCCAAACCAGAAACGCGAGTAGTGCCATAGCTTTCGCCAATCAGGTATTTTGGAGAATTCCATCTATTGGCTCGGGTCACAAAAGTGTTTACCCATTCAGATAAATAGGCGATGTCTTGATTAACCCCAAAAAAGGTGGAACGTTTTGCTTCCGGATCAACGATTCTTGAATAGCCCGTATTCACAGGGTTGACGAAGACAATATCCGCATCATCTAAAATGGAATGCGGATTGTCTTTGATTCCGTAGGGTTGTATGGGGTAACCTTCATCATCAATTTTCAAAATTCGAGGGCCGGTATAGGCTATGTGCATCCAAACCGAAGCAGAACCTGGTCCACCGTTGAAGGAAATAATCAAAGGTCTGCGGTCTTTGTCCTTGATATCGGTCCTTTCATAATAGGTGTAAAAAAGTGTGGCAATAGGGTGGCCATCTTCGGCCCAAACGGGTTGAGTACCAGCCGTAGCAGCATAAGGTATTTTCTTACCCTTGATCATTACCTCGTGTTGGGTGGTAACTGCCGATTCTGTTTCGATTTTTCTACCCTGAGCGATCACCGTGACCGCCATAGCGAGTATAAAAAATAAGGTGATTATTGATTTCATGGCTTTGGTTTATTTGCTTTTAAATTGATTTTCTTTGTTCAAACCCTTGTTAAGTTTTTTGACCGTTTCGTTAAGCATTTTTGTCTGCTTAGGCTTGAGTTTTACCAGCATATCTTTATAATATGCTAGTTGGGAAGATTGATCCTGGGTAAGTAAGCCAATCCAACCTTGAGCTTCGGAGTAAAGTCCTCTAGTACGGCTCAATAATTCAGAGTAAAGGCCGATTACATCCTCGATCTCCTCGCCCGCTGCTTTATCGTAACTTACCTTCTTTCGTTTTAAAGTGGCCATGTGAGCTTGCAGTGGCTGCATATTGGACATTTCGGCAATCACATTATTATACAGATTTCCGATTTCCATCAATTTGGCTGTCCAAGCTTTTCTATCAGCAATGTCAATGTTCAATCTTGGATCGTCTTTCACTTCAAAAGTTTGGGTAAAAATCTCACCCTTGACAGAAAGCTTTGCAACGTAATTTCCTGGTACAACTGGCGCTCCGCCCATGCCAAAACCACGACCTCTTGACGATGGCATGGCGGCCAAATCTTCATGATTCAGGTTCCAATATACTCTTTGGATTCCTGCGGTGGTGTCAGGGGTCAAAGTCCTGATTAAACTGCCTTCGGTATCATGGATTGTCAAGGCAATGTCGGCTTTGCTGACGTGATTTTTCAAGTAATAGTCTACCATTGCTCCAGAAGTGGGGTTTTCTCCTCTAAAGAACATATCGCCAACATGTGCTCCTTCACGAGTATAATTGATCCGCTCGGCAGTTGGAATACTGAATAATGCGGCATTTTGAGAAGCAACGCTTGGCGTCAGTTCTTGAATAGCATTCAGATTGTCCAAAATCCAAACCCCACGTCCATGGGAGGCCAACACCAAATCATTGTCCCTTGGATGAATTACCATATCATTGAAAGGAAGGGTTGGCATATTGTTTTTGAGTTCAACCCAGTTTTCGCCACTATTATTCGAGATGTAGAAGCCAAATTCTGTTGCCAAGTAAAGTAAGTTTGGATTTTTTGGGTCTTCTCGCAAGGTACGCACTACTCGATTTGCGGGTAGGTTACCTACAATGGATGTCCAGCTTTTTCCTCCGTCAGAAGTTTTATAGAGGTAGTTTTTGAAGTCATCATTTCTATAATTATTGATGGCGGCAAATGCTGTTCCGGGCTTGTGGTTTGAAACTTCGAGTGTGTTGATCCAAGTCTCTTTTGGTAGTCCGTTCAGTCTTGCCGTTACATCCGTCCATGTTTTGCCATCATCTTCAGAAACTTGAAGCAATCCATCGTCAGTGCCAGCATACAAATGGCCTTGAATAAATTTATCTTCGGCAATGGCGGTGAGGGTAGGGTAATAGGGAATTCCGTCATCAAGCGAAGCCGTGTTTTCATCCGCCATTTTTCCCATGATTTTCAGTTCCCTTCGGTTGACTTTGGTGGTTAAATCGCCTAGAGATTTCCACGAATTACCACCGTCAGAACTCTTCCAAAGTACATTTGTACCAGCATAAATGGTGTTTGTGTTGTGATAGGAAAGGAAGAAAGGGCCGTCCCAGTTGGCAGGTGCCATGGCATTTTCTAAATCTGGCTCAGGAAGCCCAGGTCCCCAGAAATCCCAATTTCTTCTTGCTCCAATGGCGCCTTTTGGGTCGCCTGGGCGGATGGATTTGCGCTGGCCAGTGCTTAAATCGAGTTTGAAAAGCCCCAAGTATTGCGATTCTCCATACATCACACCAGCTTCTGCACGATGTGGTAAGCTGAGGAAACCATCACCACCACCAGTTCTTCTCCAATCGGAATTCAAAATCCCATCACCATTGTAAGTCGCATTTGGTCCAACCCAGCTTCCATTATCTTGCAAACCTCCATATATATTGTAAGGGATTGCCATATCAACCGAGATTCTATAAAATTGGCTTACAGGTAAGTTCGTAACGAACAGCCATGTTTTGGCCTGATCGTATGAAATACCAATTCCTCCATCGTCTCCTTTGATGACATGACGAGAGTCTTTAGGATTCACCCACAGAATTCTGTCATCACCATGAAGACTTTGGCGCGGAGCGCGAAAGGTCTTTCCACTGTCTTCAGAAACGCTAAATTGATTTTGCATATATACCCTTTTGTCATTATTCGGGTCGACTAGCGGCTGGCTGGCGTACATGGGTCTTGGGTTCCAATCGCTCATGAAAGTCCAAGATTCACCTTTGTCGTCTGAACGATAGAGCCCAGCTCTTCGCTCATTGTAGGCTGTGGAGGCATTGTACTGAAAACCTTGCTCAACAGAAGCATACATTATTTTTGGGTTTTTTGGAAAAATGGTAATACCAATTCGTCCATAGTCGCCTTCTGGCAAACCAGTTTTAAGCTCTTTCCAAGTTTTACCTCCATCGGTTGATTTGTGCAAACCAGAACCTGGCCCACCACCATCAAATCCATAAGGGGTTCTTCTGCGCTGATAAGTAGCGGCAAAAATGGTATTGGGGTCAGAGGGGTCCAAGGCCACATCCACCACTCCAGTGTCATCATTAACAAAGAGGATTCTTTCCCAATTTTTACCCCCATTTGTTGTCTTGTACAATCCTCTTTCGTTATTCGCCCCCCAGAGATGTCCCATGGCGGCTATGTACACGGTGTTACTGTCGTTAGGGTGAAGCGCGATTCTGCCAATGTGATGAGAATCTTTCAGCCCCATATTTTTCCAAGATTTTCCTCCATCAGACGATTTGTATACGCCATCGCCCCAGCTCGAACTTTGGCGATTGGCCCGCTCACCAGTACCTACCCAAAGGATATTCGGATATTTTTGATGGAGTGCGATAGCGCCAACAGAATGAGTGGCTTCATTTTCGAAAATGGGTTTCCAGGTCACGCCATTGTTGCTGGTTTCCCATACACCTCCAGTGGCCGTTGCTACATAAAAGGTAAAAGGGTCCGATTCCTTAACCGCCAAATCGACCACCCGCCCACTCATGTTGGCTGGGCCAATATGGCGCAAACTTAGATCTGAATAGGTAGAAGATGATACTTGGGCAATTGCAGCATTGGCAAAATAGGCCAATAAGACTACTGCAAAGAGGATGGTTTTTTTCATTTGTTTTGGTTGATTTGTCTAAAGCTTGAATATAAGAATAGAAAAATTGGGTTTGTGTGTGTTTTTGAAGAGTGGTCAAACGATCTGAACGGTAATGAAATTACGTTTCTTTTACTTTACTTTGAGGTCGCAAAAGGCAGAAACTGGTCATTTCTGCAAGAAATAGACCGGTTCATCAATGAGAATATTCTTTATCTTTCTTTTCTTGGCATTCGTAGGTGAATGCATTGCACAAGATACCCTGGAGTATCGGCCTAAGCTTGTAGAGTTAAGCCTGGAATCTCATTCTGGCTACAATGCCACGCCAAAACCTTCTCAAAACATGAATAATCTCACCCGTGTCAAGCAAGACATGGCCTTGAAGATGAGATTTGGTGTACCAGTAATTTTAAATGATAAAACCACATTTGCAGTTCAATTAAAATTCGATCAACAATATTATACTACCGAAAACAGCCAGAACGACCTGTTCAACTACCTCAACTCACATGAATTAAGAAACACAGGCTTGACCTTATTTTATCAAGACAAAAGTGTCCAGGACAGAGTTTTAACCTTTGCGCTTCAGACTGAATTGGCCAGCGACAGATGGGAGCTTAATGGTAACTCAGGGCGCTATTTGGTGAATGGAAATTATATGAAAGCGCTTAATGCTAAAACTAATATTGGTTTTGGAGGAGTGATTAATTATGCGCTTGGTGTTTGGAATATTTACCCAACTTTTAGCTACAAGAAACAGCTCAGTAATAAATCTTTGTTCGAGGTTTTTCTACCCAGCAAAGTAGGCTATCGCTATCATTTAAACCCCAAGACCTATTTTATTGCTGAAACCGAATTTGTGAATTGGCGATTTAATGTCACCGACCCCTTGGAGAATAATTTGGGCGACATGGCCCTGATTCGAGCAGACGTTTACTTTAAATTCAGAGTAGAAAAGGAAATTCACGATTGGCTATGGTTTGGCGTGGACACTGGTTTTATCCATAATGTCAATTACGGTCTTGTCGAACACGGCTCAAGAATAGCTAATGCTATTCAAGAATTCAATGTAAAAGATGCTGCCTTTTTGAGGTTTTGGATTTTTGTGCTTCCACCCAATAAACTTTGGAAATCCCTTTAGACCTTATACACCATCTGAAAGTTGTTTCTGCTGCGCTGCTCAATAATGATTTGCTTATCCTTCATTAATGCCTCTATGGTGGCTTGATTATAATTTTTAATGGTGATCATTTCGAGACCTTCATTATAATAAATCAAGAAATCTTCTTTTAGTGCCATCCTCAACTGCTCTCTTTTCACAGGGTTATCATCCATACAAATCGTGAACGAAATCGCTGAATTTTGCATGAGATTGATCGTCAAATGATTGCGATTGATGTGTTCAAAAATCAAGTGAATATGCTGCTCATTGATGAAAGAAAAGTCACTTATTTTGAAAGAAATAACGGTTTGCTTGTCTTTGTGAATGATGGCAGGCGCTAAGTTTGGAATCACACATTCGTTGATCAAAGTACCGTTGGCATCGGGATTTTCGAAAGACTTCACATAAAGTGGAATTCCTTTTTGCGCTAAGGGTTTAATGGTTTTTGGGTGAATTACCGTAGCCCCATAATAGGTCATTTCAGCGGCTTCTTTGTAAGGCAGCTGATCGAAGAGAACGGTGTCCGAGAATTTTTTTGGATCTGCATTCAGTACACCCGGTACATCTTTCCAAATGGTCACAGATTCTGCCCCTAAAGAGGTGGCAAAAATGGCTGCACTAAAATCTGAGCCCTCTCTGCCCAGTGTTGTGGTATTGAATTTGGCATTGGAACCAATAAAGCCTTGCGTCAATAAAATTTTAGTTTCCTTGTGCTGGGCCACCTGCGATCGGATGATATTTTGAGTCGCGCCCCAATCTACTTTGGCTTGCCTGTGGATGTTATCGGTTTTCACCAACTTTCTGGCGTCTAACCAAGTAGTTTTAATTTGGCGGGTGTTCAAATAGGCACTCACAATCCTTGTGGACAGGATTTCACCAAAAGAGACGGTTTGATCATACAAATAATCATAGCCTAACGAAGAGCTGAATCGTTCAAGTTCATGGCTTAGATTTTCAAAATCTTGCTGAATTTCTTGGTTCAACTGCTGATTTCCCTTTAGGCCTAAATCAGCGATAATCTTTGCGTGAAAATCCTTAATGGTTTGCAACGAAGAAATGTAATCCTCTTCATCTATCAGTCGCTGAAGGACTGCCTCAAATGCATTTGTCATTTTGCCCATGGCCGAAACAATCACCATGAGTTGGTCAGCATTATGGGCTTCAATTATGGAAGCCATGTTTTTAACCGAGTCGGCATCTTTCACAGAGGCGCCACCAAACTTAAATACTTTCAAAGGTCGTTAGTTATTTTTCTTAATTTCGCTGCAAGTTATCAACGTTTTCGGAGATTAAAATTATTGTATTGCATGGCAAAAGCTGAAAATTCTAGAATCGCGCTTCCTGTTGGGTCAAATTTGGACAGGTTTATCATGAGGAACCAAGAGGCATTTGCCTATGCATCGGGCGAACTTTCCCAACTGATCCGCGATTTGGCTTATGCTGGAAAAGTGGTGAATCGTGAAATTAACCGCGCTGGTTTGGCAGGCATCACGGGAGCTTATGGTGCTGATAATGTGCAAGGTGAGGCCCAACAAAACCTCGATGTGGCTGCCAATATTCGATTCTCAAGAGCATTGCAAAAAGGGGGAGAAGTGGCCGCTATAATATCCGAAGAAGAAGAAGACATCATGGATTTGAATAATCCAAGGGCCAAATACATTATCGCAATCGACCCATTGGATGGTTCTTCAAATATTGACGTCAACGTTTCTATCGGTACAATTTTCTCCATTTACCGAAGGCTTTCGCCTCAAGGTGGCCCAGTGCAAATGGAAGATGTACTCCAGAAAGGGAGTGATCAAGTGGCGGCTGGTTATATTCTTTATGGTTCTTCAACCATGTTTGTGTACACCACAGGTGCAGGAGTAAATGGTTTTACTTATGAACCTTCCTTGGGTGAGTATATTCTTTCTCACCAGAATATGAAAATGCCAAATGATGGTACAATTTACTCTGTAAACGAAGGGGCTTCTAAAACCTTCCCGCAGGAAGTAAAGGACTATATAGACAAGTGTAAGGATAGAGGTTATTCGGCCCGTTACATTGGTTCTTTAGTGGCTGATTTCCACAGAAATATGCTTAAGGGCGGCATCTATATTTATCCCCCTACGGAAAAAGCTCCAAATGGTAAACTCAGGTTAATGTACGAATGCAACTGTTTGGCGATGATTGCTGAACAAGCTGGAGGTATGGCTACGGATGGTAAGCAACGAATTTTGGACATTGAACCTACGTCTCTGCATCAGCGTGTTCCATTTTTCGTGGGCAGCAAGAAAATGGTAAAAGAAGCTTCGAAGGCTTAAGACTGAGCGTAACGTTTTCTGAATTCCACTTTCTGAAGTTCGCGTTCCCAAATCATTTCAGATATGGTTTGGGCGGGATTAGACGAAATGGCCAAAGCAGCTTTTAATTTCTCTTCAGATACATCGATCCGATAAAGCGAATTGATCAATCTATTGAAATCATGGCTGAGCAAATGCTCAACAAGTTTATAGAGTAAAGAAAAGGCCTTTTCAGCATTGATTTCTTCTTCGGCAATCTTCCAGTGGTTTGAATTGAGCTGAAAATCCTTTTGGATCAGGCTTAGGCTTGTTAAAATATCTTTCTGTTCCATAAAAAAGCCGGCTTTCACCGGCATTGATTATTTCTCTTTTTCTTCGGAAGTAGCTTCCTCTTCGGCAAATACCTCTGGATAATCCTTGGCTAAAACGTTGTACCAAGTGACTAGTTTCTTGATGTCCGAAGTATAAACACGGCTTTGATCAAAATCAGGAAGGATGTGTTCCATAAATGATTGAAGTTCATCAGAGGCAGAATTCTTGTTCAAACCTGTGTCCCCATCGAATTCAGCATGAATTTTACGCATCACATCGGCAAGGGGAGTAGCGCCTTCTTCGGTGTTGGTGTAGATGGAGATTTCGCTAAGAACAGATACTTGAGAGTCGGCTCCCACGACCACTTTCTTTTTTTGCGAATCCAATGATTCTAAAATAATGCCTGATCTTCCTGGTTTAGCGATTCTAAACAAACCACCTTTTCCAGATACTGCGGCAATTTCTTCAAACTTCATAGTGTCTTTTTGTATATAATGCCTCAAAGTAAACTTACCCTGAGGTAATGGCGAAAGAAAATTGAATTAATTATTTAGAATCACTTCGATGTACTCGCTCAACTCATCTCTTCCAG